>Ga0228701_1000110_pt1 | contig 97503 bp, 91 predicted proteins | sample McNCre117_Aug_MG_2_FD_178017 | JGI IMG/M metagenome (GOLD analysis project Ga0228701, IMG submission 178017) | Freshwater microbial communities from McNutts Creek, Athens, Georgia, United States - 11-17_Aug_MG | ecosystem: Environmental > Aquatic > Freshwater > Creek | place: USA: Georgia...
ATAAAAAAGGTTATTGTATTCGAACAGGTTTAGAAATTTCGTTTAATTTAAATATACCTTTTTCCAAAGAAGCATATATCAGTTGGTCCAAATGGAAAAACAAGAATTTTAAAGAACAATACTGCCATTTTTCTGGCGAACCCACGCATGGGGAAACTTCATTTGCAAAACCAGTTTTACCAAAAAACTATTCCTCTGCAATGCGCTTGCAAAAAGAGATATATGATTAGTGCTTTGTGATTACTTTATAGAACTTCCATATGTAATGAAGTAAAAAAAGCGCAATAAACGAGTAAAAAAAATAATTGCTTAAATGGAACATTCGTTCAATTTTTTCAGATAAAACCCATAAAATGATTAGACAAGTCATGGTTGAATAATAGATCACATTAATGAGATTGAAATTTGGAATTTGAATATTTAATGACCGTTGTTCTGCTTTCTTTTCCATTTGATACTTCCATCCCTTGCTTTGCAAATAAGCCAATAAGATTAATATTCCTGCAATTAAAAAGAAAATGGATGCGAGTATAGTCAGAATTATTCCATCCAAAAAGACAAATGATAAGATTAAAGAAAGACCAAGTAAAACACCGATATTTTCAGCATAATCATTTAATAATTGCATTAATTTCTTTCTCATTTTTTTTGTTTTTTAGCGGCTTATAAATTATTCAGATGAAGTTTAAAACGTAATAATAAATCAGGTTGAAGTAATTTATAACTTTATTAAACACTAAATATATGCAACATTTCGAATGTAAATTTGAGAATACCAATCTTCATCAGTTCAATAAATGTGTCCAATTTGCAATGGAGACAATCATACAAGCCAATGATTCATGTGAATTCAAGGTAATAAGAATTGATAATCCTACACAATTTAAAGAACATCAAGGTAAATTTACTCAATACGGTATTTATCAAAATGAAATTACAATTGGTTATTTAGAAACATTCGTTGAGCATAATTTTAAGTATGTCGAAATCTACACAACGCCTATCTAAAAAATCTTTAATTGCTTTACGTAGTTGTTTATATTCACCATTAAATAGCTTGGGTCGATTTTGAGTGGTTCATTACAAAAATAGGACGCTAACGGAGGAATCTTTATGTTTTGAAAGCTCGAGATTAAAAATTGAATCATCATGAATAAAACGAATGAAGACATTAATCTGCTAAAAAAATAATTATGAATTTTTGGGAAGATTTTGGGTTTTTTAAAAACTCGGTAGTATCTATGTCTGGTTATTGTACACAATTAGACCATTCAAAACCAATTTATAGAGCAAGAAAAAAAGACTTTGAGAATATCACTGATAAAAAAGAACTCACTTACCTTCAAAAAGAAGATTGTATAAAATTGCGACGTGCGAATATCCCTTATCATCCAGTTTTTTATGGATCATTTGATCCAGCTTGCGCTGTTGCCGAAATCACAGATAATAACGAAGCTGTAATATTAACGGAATGGCAATGGAAAGAAAGCGCTAAAATAAGGGCGAAATTATTTGCGAAAATTGAACATAGTGATTCTCTGAAAAGATTTAATATTCAAACAGTAGAAGAATATCATGCGGGAATTGAAAACCTTAAAGGTCCAATTGAAAAAAACAATCTGATAAAAGAAATGATGAATCGTTCAGCACATCTCTCGGATTTGTTCTTAATTGAGCATGATTATTTTGCAAGTGCAATTTTAGGGTACGAAGAGCTGTACCGTACAAGAATAAGTATTGTAGAAAACACAGATGCCATCATTTATCCAAGCATTGTTTCGAAACATGATGTGAATATCGCCATTCATCCCGAAATTGTTGACGAATATTTGGAGCTAAAAAAAATATGGGAGCTAAATTCAAGTGATTTAGAAGACTTAAAGCTAATTTGGGAGTCTTAACTCGTAAGTTTTCTTGAAATTAAGGTAAAACACATGAAAAGTTTACAAATCCATGGGCATTTTACGTTAAAATCAACGGAAAAACTCGGAATTTTCAACAAAAACTGGAATCTTGATGTAATTTCATAGGAATTTCCAGTAAATTGTTAGGAATAACCCGGAAAAAGATCTCAAATACAAAGGTAACCTGCTTGATTCTTTAGAAAAACAGCGGAGGAACCAGCGAATCCCTGCTGATCATCTCAAATTTCACAGTCAACCCCTACCCTGTTTCCCACTCATACTATAATTAGTGTGCTAAATCTTCGTTTCCATCAGTTTTAATGCGAATGAAACGTTCATAGAATGAACTTGAACGTTTTTTTGGTATAAATACTAATTAATTCGGGTATTTATACCATTGGATTGGTGGTGGAGAGTGGGTATATTGGGGGCTACTAGAGAAGTATAGAAAAATGAAGTATGAAATGGATAATGAAAAACACAAATTAGCGTCAGAATTTGGTGAAAAAGAATTCTGGGACAAAGTCAAATATCTACTCAATCATCAAGAAATAAGTCGATTGCTTGAGCTCTTCAGGACCCAATATCGATGGACTTATCTTATTGAGACATTTATTACACTGTCGGTTGCCGGTTTATTAATTGGTACGCTTATTTGGCTTATTAATCATGATTTAATAGATAAAGGATCTTTTGGGGTAATGTTTGGGACTGTATTTGGGTATTTACTTTCCTGGAGGTTTGGAAAGTAAAATCAGATCCGATACCATTATTGAGATAAAAAAAAATCTGTAGAAATTGTAAACACAACTTTAACTAACTATTGACAAATTAATTAAAGGCAAGTAATGAAGGAATACAAATGGACCTTAGATGATGAAATTGATTGGAAGTCTGAGAACTCAATTATCGATTTAGGCTAAAAAGATTCAGTCTAAGGTTTATAGATATGGCTTTTTTAAAAGAATGAGAAAATTATCAAAGAAAACTAAATTAGAAAATCAACTATGGTTGAATTAGGAACAATAGAAGGTATTAAAACCTTAAGGGATGAAATTCGTTTGAAAATCAAAGACCTTTCTACATATTCCAAAGAGAATTATGGAAAAGAAAATGAATATAGCCACAAAGGAATTGTAGGTGGTTTACAATCTTTATTGACTGATATATCAACTTTAACAAAAGCTAAAAATAAGTTCATTCAAATTTCAACATTCGAAGAAAGACAAAACATCTATAATTATATGGTTGTAATAAGAGATTATTTTGATACACCTAGTAACTATATTGACCATTTTGAATCTTTAAAACTGATTTTAAGATCATTTGGTGTTAGAAATTTCTCAGACCGTCAACCTGAATTTGATCAAGAGTGTCAAAATGTTCTAAAGCTTAAAATTCAATTCGAAGAAGAATTAAAGGAGGTCAGAAAAATAAAATCAAAAATTGTCGCCGAAGAAAAAAAGGTACTACAGAATTCTTCATACTATGAAATTAATTCAGCAAAAATTCTTGCTGAAATAGAAGGTCTTGTTGAACAAAAAACCAAATTAATTAATGAGTCAACTCAACTTCAGACTGTTTTGCAATCGTCAAATAATTTGGAAATTGAAATTCGCGAACAAGCACGATTAGTCAGTGAAAGTTCAACAAATATAAAATCCAATGAAAAACTAATAGATTCATTTGCTAATAAAGTACATGAAAAAGATAATCGTCTTACAGAGCTTGAACAAGAAATAATAAAACAGCAAAATAAAATACTAGAATACGAAAACGAACGGGCAAAAATTCTCAATGAAGCTAAAGAATTAATCGATTCCTCAAAATTAGCGTTGAATTATAAGACAGCCGAAGGAATAAGTGCTTCGTTCAATACTCGTTTTTCTGAGGCAAGCTCAAAATGGAGATATTATCCTTGGCTAATTGGAGGAAGTCTTTCAATCTTAGCAGCAATTGCTCTAGGAATTGTAATATTATATACAACTAAAGGTACAGGAATGATTTTAGGTAGAATATCTTTAATTCCCCTACCAATCATTTCTGCAATATTTTGTGCGAAGCAATACACCAAACAAAAAAATCTCATTGAGGATTATGCTTACAAAATGGTTCTGGCAAAAGCTATTGTTGGATTCTCTGAACAATTAAAGAAAAACGGATCTGATGACAATTCTGAATATGTTCATTATATTAAGACTTCTCTTGAAGAAATACACAAGGATCCATTAAGAAAACGTGACCGAGAGAAAAAATCAAATGAATTAAACTTGGATAACATTATTGAAATTGCCGAAAAAATAAAGAAATTGGTTAAAATTGAAGGATGAATAATAAGTAAAATCCAGTAAAAAACACAATTGTATATCTATTTAATATTCTGTTATACAATTACTTATATTTATTTTATTAAAATATTTGAAAAACGTATCAAAATTAGTTTACCTTTGTTTTGTCATTGCAAAAATTGTAAAGGACTTGGCGAGTGACATTGTTCACCCAATCGCATTGCCTAAAGTTGCGTACCTCACTCACGAAGTGGGGTTTTTTTTTGCCTCTTTATATTGATCATATCCCTTTTTGAGACTTTTCGAAGATTCTTTATCAACAGAATAAGCAGTTATTAATAAATAGTCTGGTTGAATTTCACGTATAATAACAACAAAACTTTTTTCTGCATACCAATAAAATAACTGTTTATTTCCGTCATGATTGACCTCTTCAAAATATTTGATTCGAAGATCATCTACATTTAGAATTACAGGTTTAATCCAATGAATTTTATTTGTTCGCTCCCGATCAAAATTTCTTTTTCCAGAGTATTTACTTTTATAATACTCCCCAAAAACAAAACCAAAGTGTTAGTTAAAAAAAATCTTTTAATTTACACTTATGAAACAGAAAACAACACGCAGAAAATTCACAGCAGAATTTAAGGCAAAAGTGGCGTTGGACGCCATTAAAGAGCAGCAAAGTCTTTCGGAATTAAGCCGAAAATATGAGGTGTCATCGGTGATGATATCACGTTGGAAGGGAGAATTTTTAGCAAATGCTGCCGCAGTATTTACAAATCTGAATGAGACAGAGAAGTCCGCTGAGGACGTTGAAAAGCTCTATGCTCAAATCGGGAAATTGAAAGTTGAGGTCGATTTCTTAAAAAAAGTATCAGCGAGACTGGGGATATAAAGGGCCGCTTGCGCCAGGTAAAACCGCTTGAATATCTATCGATTAGAAAGCAATGTAGCCTGCTCCAAGTGCCAAGATCTCGCTTGTATTATAGCCCTGTTCCGGAGAAGCCGGAAAACTTAAAGATGATGGAAATCATGGATAAGCACTTGATAAATCATCCCGCAGAAGGTGTTTTATCTATGGTTGGCTTGATGGCCGAGCATGGTTTTCATGTCAATCCGAAGCGTATCAGACGTCTTTTTAAGATCATGGACTACTGTGCTATTTACAGGCGAAAAAGCCTCTCTAAACTTGGTCTAGCAGACTATATTAGACCTTATTTGCTGCGCAACTTAGTCATTGACCGACCCAATCAAGTTTGGTCTACAGACATCACCTATATCCCTATGGAAAAAGGCTTTCTGTACCTTACCGCAATTATGGACGTCTACAGTCGTAAAATCCTTTCATGGGGCATCAGCAACACATTGGAAGCACAATGGTGTGTAGATGTCTTTAACGAAGCCGTAGAGCGCTATGGCTCGCCTGAAATCATCAACTCAGACCAAGGTTCGCAATACACCAGCGCAGTTTGGACAAGAGCGGTTGAAAAACAAAATGTGAAAATCTCAATGGATGGCAAAGGAAGAGCTATCGACAACATCTGGATAGAACGCTTTTGGAAAACCATCAAATACAACTACCTCACTTTTCATCCGGCAGAAACAGGTCTTGAACTTTATAAAAATGTGGGTTATTATGTCCATTACTATAACAACAAAAAACACCAAACTACTGGTCTAAAACCTAATGATGCTTATCTGTCTTTTAACACCAAAAATCTTGCTTCTTAAATCAATAAATATTAACTTAGCTTAACAAGCTCTTTGGTTGGATATAGGGGAGTATTATACTTTCCCTTGTTATGATGTGTTCAAATGCCATTACTTTTCCTCGACAAATAGGATGTCTTGAGGGATTAGCATTGTATTTTAGTTCAGTACCATTTATGAAAATTGGATTCTTCTTAAAATCATTCAAAAAAATCCCATATAGTTGGTAAAGCTGTTGTTTTGTAGGGCCATCAATTGAAAGATCATCGAATAGTTCCTCCAAATCATCCAGATCAATCATGTTTTGGAGTTTTTATTCTAAAATCATCTATGTAAAACTTTGTGTCCCAAGGAGCAGTTCCATCGTCCAAAGTGTAACCATATACCTTCTCTAGGTAATTTATTATTTTCACACGAACCTCAGAAGCATTTTCGTCTTTATGAAGATTTCTGGCTTTATAACAAATTGCACCAATGAACAAATCTGTCAACTGCAAAAATTCATTGTCGTCTGAATGAAGATGCTGAAAACAAACAAATGGTGATTTTTCTGGTAATGTGATCTTCAATTCATTTTCAAGAAACCTTATACGTTGTTTCCCCCTTGTGTCCTTTACATCTAAAAACACCTGATAACTGTTTTTTTCTAAAAACACCTTATTTTGTAGAAGATGGGAAAGCGATTTATAGTAGTAGCTATGTTGATCTTTTCTACTAAAACTCTTTGGCCCAAGATTATTTTTGTCTTTGATTAAAATAGCTCTGAATTCAATATCATTGCAAAAGAACAAATCGATTAACTCCTTATAAAGTTCCCATCTCGACTTTGACAATGAATTCCATTTAATTTCCGTAGGTGATTTATGCTTGAGTTTAAGTATTTTAATTGCTCTCCTAAATTCGATATATCGATCTTCTGGTACATGTGTATAGCCGATACACATTATATTTGAATTGTCATGTTCTAAATGACAACTCTCATCAATATAAATATTATATTTTTTCATTTTTTTGAATTATATAAAGATAATCAATGTTATACATTAAAAGTCTAATATATTATCAACAGTTATCATATATCCCCAATGTTCATTTATTCATTTGTTCAATGTTCACCGCTATCTGGTTTGACTATTTTGCGGTAGTTTGCTTTGGTAATACGTTCGAATTGGCCACCCAATAAGTAGCGGCGGACAGATGACTGTGACATTCCGAATTGCTTTCCTGTTTCTAATGCTTGGGCCCAACTGAATTCATTGGGGAGGGCTGCAAAAAAGTGCTGCTGCTTTGCTTGTGTTTGAATGATTTTACTTCCGTCTTTCATGTCGGCGATGAGCATATTGGCATGGTATAATAGCGTTAGGCTAATCTTTTTGGCAATGACCAAATCTGCCTGCTGTATTTTGACCGTAAGCTGGTTTTTTCGTTTCTTAAAATGGTAATAGCGCACCATGCTCATGACCATCGCGATGCGAAAACTAATGAGTCCAAGGCGGTGAATGGTGGCTAAAATAGGAACGCCAGATCCTCGATGTGCAACTTCTGTTACTTCACGAAAAAAGGCAACAAAATCGGCTTGTTGTTCGGGTAAGAAATATAATTGTATTGATTCGGATTGTGCTTTTAGAAATTGGTACATCTGCTGGACCAACTGTCCCAATTCACGAAAAGAGTGACCCGGATCTGTCCCATTGTGGACAAATACGTCCCGGAAACTTGGGACAGTTGGAAACGAATAAAACATGAAACGACTAAACAGTCCGTTTTCGGTATTCGGTATCAAACGAAAAACCTGTCCGCGTGTCCCGGTAAGAAGTACCGATAGACGTGGATGTTCTACTGAAAAATGTTCGCGGTTCTGACGTCGTTGCATCTCTACTGGTTCGTGATGAAATGCGCCGCGTAGTACATCACTGAAATTTCCCCAATCTTGCGCTAAGGCGTTGGCGAGTGTATCGGCTTCAGTTGAGAAGAGAATCCCTGCCCCGTCGTTTTCACTGAGGGTTTGCACCACCGAGCTCGCACTATTGTTGGCAGGAATAAAAAGTAGTTTATATGGTGGTTCTTTCAGTTGAGCAAGATCGTGGTCTTTGTTCTTGATCTTCTCTTTCTTGAGTTCATCGAATTCTTGTTTGGCCAAGCGAGTCTCTTCCAAAAGCATTTTATGGATTTCCATGCCGATGAGGCGTGTCCAACTAAGAACACCTTTACCTGAACCTGCTGGTGCTTCAATAAACGTGTAGAGGTTAGGAGAAACCCATTTGCGGTCATAGAAGCCAATCACATTTGGCATGCAACCCGATAAAACGGTGATTGAGCCAAGTAATAGGATATCTCGTTCATACGGATTATTGATGTTTTCAAACAAACTCTTAAGTGGATCGGGCAAATGCTTGTATATTTCTTCAGGAAAGGTAGCGCAAAGCTCGTCCTGGTATTGCGGTAATAAGAATAAATCTTCTTGCTCGACATCGAATGGTTTTGAATGCATGATTAACGTCTTAAAGGTTTATCCTGCACATACCTTAATGCCTGTCGCTGAATGTTTTTCTCTTGCTCGTGCTTTCCAGCATCAAGCCATTCTTCTAAATCCCCTCTTCGAAATAGAATCTTTTTTCCATTCTTGTAGAAAGGGATCTTTCTTCTACTCGTCATGGAGTACAAAGTCTGTTTGGCAATATGCAGAAACTCTGCTGCCTGGGTGGCATTGAGTACTTCGGCTTTTTGATTGTTCTCAGCCAGTTCTGTAACTGACGATTCTTGATGCTGTTCTAATGCGGTCTGAACTGCTTCATTCACCAACTCTGTGATGAATGCTTGTAAATGAGTAATACTTTCTTTCATATAGATTTATTTACTCACCCTGCATCAAAAAAAAGACCGTGCCAGTACTTATTGTTTCTGTGTTTTATTTATCGACTTTTTGAAGGTTCATTATGCTAAAATCTCCGCGTTTTTTCTGTGTCAATGTGTGTCAGAATGTGTCAAATTGCACAGTAAATCATTGAATTGCGCAAATTCGCGTAACTTAGGTTCGAGAACCTATCTTTCTGATTATCTGTCACTTTGTCACTGCCATTTATTCGTTTTCTTGTTTTTTGTTGTCAATTGTGATCCCTAATTGAATACTTTTCATCGCTTTAGTTTTCGTTGTATCCATCACCTTACCATAAATTTGAGTGGTGTGAATATGCTTGTGACCAAGTAATTTTGAAACGGTATAGATATCAGTTCCTTCCGCTAGTTGTAAGGTTGCAAATGTGTGTCGGAAATTATGGAAAGTGATCTTCTTACGAATGCCCGCTCTGAGCAACCAGCTATTCAAATTCGCATAATCACGCTGAAAATTATACTCGCCAAAAACAGGCACTTGATTGGGTTCAAAATCACCAAGTAAAATCAGGGCTTCATCTGAAATAGGTAAGGTTTCCATCCCCTTTGTTTTGCTTTGGGTAAAGCGAATGAAATAGCCCATTCCCTCTGAATGTTGAATTTGATCTCCACGCAATTTAATGACATCACCCAAGCGTAGGCCTGTAAGTGCAGAAAACAAACAAGTACGTTTCAATAGATCGGAATCTGCATCTGTTTGATATAGCTTTACCAATTCTTCTTTGGTTAAAAACTCGCGGTAAGTTTCAGGTTGTTGAATGCCTTTTATTGCATCAAACGGATTGGTAATCATATGACCAATTACCATGGCTTCGCGCACAGTTGCCCTGAGCTTATTAAAGTAAGTATAACAAGAGTTGGCAGAAATGCGCATTTTAGGAGAATTGATTCGTGTTGCTTTCTTCTGAAGAAACTCTTTGTATTCATTGATGAATTGTGGAGTGATGTCACCAAAATTACATTGCCCATTACAAAACTGAAGAAAGGTTTTATAGGAAGCAACCCACCCTCCATGCGTATTTGGGTTGCCCGTCCATTTCTTTACTTGCTTTTCATAGAATGGTAGGAAGTCATCAAACTGTGAACTGCGTTTGATGCCAAATTTTCCTGCCAATCTATCCAACTGCCGGTTTGCAGCTATGGATCTGGCCAAGGTCTCCATATCTTTATTATGTCGTTTCTCCATCTCATCTCTAGGTGGATTGTAGAGATACATATCAAGGTATTCCCACCTGGTAATTTTACCACTTTCGGGGTGCACAATTGGCGGATAATGATCAAGGTAAAGGCTGATCCTGCCTGTCTTTAAACGACGCATTCTAAGTGTAACTCTCATAACTATTTGGATTTTAAAAGATTATCTAATTCTTCACGGAGGATCAAGCGCCGTGTTCCAATCATAATCGTTTTGATTTTATTGGTTTTATACATGCGCATAACTGTCCATCGGGATATTCCGAGCAACAAACTCACCTGTTCTATGCTTAAAACCTCTCGGGCTTGAAGCAGCACAACTGGGGCGGTTAATTCACTCTTCACTAATTCCTTACTTTGGAGTAGTTTTTCTTGTCTTTTGTTCTCTTTATATGCCCTTGAGGCACAATTCGTAGTACAATAAAGTGTGGTACTTTTTCGTGCGACAAACGCTTCTTGGCAGAAAACGCAGATTTTTGGATAAGGGTGTTTACTAGCAGTCATTGTTATGTGGCCATTATGTAGCACCGTGTAGCAGGATGTAGCTACATGGTGCAGGGTGTTGCAAAAAAAATTTCTACGTTCTGAATTTGTTGCTGACATGTTGCTCAAAATATCTGGTGTACAGGTGAGCAACAAAATGGGTGCAAAACACCCCAAAAGACGAAAAATGACAGTTGAGCTAAAAACGCATTAATCCCTTGACTAGCAAGGGTTTCAGTTATCTTTTGTTATGGATATTTATCGTTGTTTATCGGCGTTTATTTGCCGATACAAAACTTACTAAAAATCGAACCAAGTATATCCGTGTCCACATCAATGTGGCCCGTGATGTTTCCGAGGTGACGCATGGCGGTGCGGATGTCCATCGCGATGAAGTCGCCCGTTGTGCCGATGTGCAGTCCTTCTTGGGCTTTGCTTAACGCTTCGTCGGTTTTTTGCAAGGACTCGTGGTGACGTGCGTTGGAAACAATCGTTTCTTCTTGGATCTTGAAATCGCCGAGAACTTTTTCGACTAATTGAGACTTTAATTCTGAAATACCGACTCCCGTCAAGGCACTGATTTGTAGGCTATCCGTTAAACGAGATGTGTCTAAATCGATTTTGTTGGTTAAAAGCAAGACGTGCTTCTCTGGATGTTTTTCACGTAGGTCGTGCACCCATGCTTCGGTTTCGTCGAGGTTCTCAGAATCGGAAGCATCGGCCAAACAAAGGACAATCTTCGCTTGTTGGATTTTCTGCTGAGAACGTTCTATACCCAATGCTTCAATCGTTTCGGTAGTCTCGCGAATTCCGGCGGTATCAATTAAACGAAATAAAATTCCGTCAATGTTTAAGGTTTCTTCGATGACGTCACGGGTCGTTCCTGCTATGTTGGAAACAATTGCGCGTTCTTCGCCAAGTAACTGATTCAACAAGGTACTTTTCCCGGTATTTGGAGCTCCAACAATCGCCACTGGCACGCCATTCTTAATCGCATTTCCCAATTCGAAGGACGAAGCTAAACGTCTGACCATCTGCAAGACTTCTACCACCATTTTATTCAAAGCTGTGCGATCTGCAAACTCGACATCTTCCTCCGCAAAATCCAATTCCAATTCGATCAAAGAAGCAAAGTGAATCAACTTCTCTCGCAACTCTTGCAATTCGTTGGAAAAGTTTCCACGCAATTGTTTCAAGGCGATTTCATGGGCATTTTTAGACTGCGATGCAATCAAATCAGCGACCGCTTCTGCTTGAGAAAGGTCCATGCGTCCGTTCAAAAAGGCACGCTGCGTAAATTCTCCTGGTTCTGCCATGCGGAATCCAACGCTACTTAAAGCCTGCAAAATTTGCTGTTGAATGTAAATGGATCCGTGACAGGCAATTTCAACGCTTTCTTCGCCGGTGAAACTTTTGCCGTCATCGAACAGGGTAAACAACACCTCATCGATGCGCTCACCAGCCAAGTTGGAAATCCACCCCAAATGAACAGTGTGCGATTTTTGCGCAGACAAGTCTTTAGAGCATAACTTCGACACCAAGGATTTCGCTTGTGGTCCAGAGGTGCGTATCATGGCAATCGCTCCAATGCCGTTCGCCGTAGCTAAGGCGCAAATGGGATCCGAAATGGAAGTTTTCATGCCACAAAAATAAGGAGGATTCTTGACTTATCGGTTTAAATAACCGGTGTCGATCAGCGCATTGAAAAAGGCTTTCAATTGCTTGCGTTCTTGCGCTGTCAATTGGAATGGAACAATGGTCTTGTTTTGCAGTGGATGTCCGTTTCCGCCTTTCACGTAATGATTCAAGACCTCATCGATTGTTTCTAGGCTTCCGTCGTGCATGTACGGAAACGTCAACGGTAAATTGCGCAAGGAAGGAACTTTGAATTTTCCGATATCCAATGAATCGTGGTGAATACGGAAGCGTCCTTGATCGCTTTTCCCTTCGTAGGATGCGTACAATCCATTGTTCTCTGCGACGTAGGTCGTGAAGTATGGTGCAGGATGACATTTCGTGCAATACAAGGTTTCAGAAAAGAGTTTCCATCCCGCTTTCTCTGTTGCATTCATGGCGTGCTTATTTCCTTTTTGGTATTGGTCGAAGCGGGAATTCATGGACAACAAACTGCGCTCATACGCCGAGATGCTTCGGGTTAACACCCATGCATCAAAATCACGGTGGAAGATTTCCTGTGCCGCTTTTTGGTATGCGGGATCCGCTCTAAGTACCTTCATCAGGTCCTTCATGTTGTGACCCATTTCTGTTTTCTCTTGAATGGGAACAATCACTTGCAATTCCAAAGTTTCGAGATGCGCATCGAACATCGCTGTCTTCAAAAAAGCGGAGTTGAGAATGCTTGGGGAATTTCGTTCGGTGTGCTGTCCACGGATGCCTTCACTTACTTTTAAATTATCGGTAAATGCCCTTCCTGGCTTATGACAAGTCGCACAAGAAACGGTCCCGTCGATGGAAAGACGCGTGTCAAAAAACAATTTGCGACCAAGTTCGATTTTTGCCTCTGACTGTGGATTATCACTGGGGGTTGGAACGACTGTGCCAAGGTTCAAATCCAACGGACTCTTGCACTTCACGAGGGAAAGTCCCAAGAGGAGTAACAGTAAAAATGGACCGGAAAAACGGAGAAGTTTCATCAGAATACGAATACTTGCTGACTTTTTTCAGTTCCGGATGGATGAGCGTATTGAATAAAATACATACCAGGATTCAAGCCAATCCAAGTGAATTGTCCTTGTTCATTGGTAAGTTGTTGCTTGCGTACTATTTTACCCGATTGGTCGATTAACTCAAGTGTCACATGTTTTTCCAAACTTGTCCAAGCACATTGAATAGCTCCTTGTTGGGAAGCGAATTGAATGGTTTCTTTCTCCAAGTTCGAAACAGAGGCATCTGCTCCTTGTGAAAAGACAGCCTGTGAAAGTACATTTTGCATGACTTGCACATTCACTCCTGTTTCATCATGTGCAATTCCAACAGTGGCTAAATTAATGCCATTCAACCAATGATCCACATGGCAATTAAAGTTCAAATCGATTTGCGATGCATTCGTATTGGTTGGCAAGACACTTGCAAAACTCACGGATCGTTGGTTATGATCCCCCAAGTTATGCAATTCAAAATACGCTTCTGGAATTTGATCATTGTTGCCGTCAGCCTTTCCACCGACAATCATGTGCATGTAGCCTGCTGCCCAACCCCAATACATCGATGGAGATTGGAAACTTAAGGCATTTGATGCATCATACGATGAAATATCTTGTGCCAACGCTCCTGCTTGAGTATTGAAGCGACTTGGAACCCCAACAAGGAAATAAATTTGTTCGATGTTCGTGACATCATGCGCGCCCAAATAAATGCTGTGATTGGCATCATCCATGAGGTACACCGTTTGAGACAAATCCAATACTTGTCCGCCGTCATGTGTAATGCTGATATCCGCCAAATAATACTTTAAATAATCCAACGCAACGTTTTGACCATTGTTACTCATGTACACCACTTGAGGAATAAATGCTTGGTCGTTAAAAACGGGTGCAATGTTCAAAAAAATGTTCTTCTGTGCGAATCCGGCAAACGGTAGCAAAAAGAAAAATAATAATTTTCTCATGTCTTAAGCTTTATGAAAAATGTACAATACTTCGTTTTTCATCAAACGGAAACGCTCGATTTGTTCCGAAGAAAAATGTTTATTCAAATCAAATTCGGTTACTGTGAATCCTGCTTTTTCCAACCATTGGGGATAGTCTTTCCCGAACAAACGCACATGGTCTTTTTGCCAAAAATGCTTTTCGCGTTCTGCTGGACTCGTAATGCTCGGATCTTCATACGTCGTTTCGCGAGAAAAATCTTGAGGCACTTGCATGATCGCCCATCCACCCGATTTCATGACGCGGAAAAGCTCGCGCATGCACTGTAAGGGATCATCGACGTGCTCCATCACGTGATTGCAAAATACAACGTCAAAACGATTGTCCTCTAATGGAATTTGATGCAAGTCAAAGTGAATATCCGCCAAGGGAGAAACCAAGTCGCCCGTTAAATAATTCAAGTTCTTTTGCGCACGAAAACGGTCGATGAAACACTGCTCGGGAGCAATGTGTAACACCGCTAAATTTTCGGCCGTGAAGAAATTACTTTCGCGTTGCAAATACAACCACATCAGGCGATGGCGCTCCAATGTTAAGTCGTAGGGACACAAGACATTTTCCCGATGAGCAACATCGGATCCATAGGATAAAAACTTCGAAAAGGACCGTTCGCAAACCGGACATTCGACCTTGTTTCCGCGATACAATGTTGGTGCAAATACACGAAAAACATAACTCATTCGAATGAGCAATGGTCGCGGTAAACGGTTCAATAATAACTTATACAACTTCTTCACTACTCAAAGGTAAAATATTAAAGGCAGATATTGACTAAATTTGTGCAAACTCATCCACAGAATGACGTCTTTTTTGTCATTCAAAAGATCAAACTATGTCCAAAAGACCGCCTCTTACTGAACCCATTGCACCAATAAATTACCATGAACTAAAGGAGCACGGACACACCCGAATCGATCCGTACTTTTGGATGAATCAGAGGGACTCACCTGAAGTTTTAGCGCATTTGAAAGCGGAAAACGACTACTGTTCCCAATATTTTGAGCCCATGCAAGGATTGGTAGAAGGTCTCATCAAAGAATTCGATGAACGCATCAATCCGAACGATGTCAGTGCTCCATTTATCCTACAAGGAAAAACCTACCAAGTGCGCCAAATTGAAGGAAAAGACTATCAACAAATTGTGCGCTTGGATGGAGAAACGGAGCAGGTTTTTCTGGATGAGAATGAACGTGCAGAAGGACACGCATTTTACGAACTGGCCGATTGGAGTCCTTCCATGGACGATCAATTTTTAGCCATCAGCGAAGATTTCATTGGTCGACGCAAGTACCACATCCGTTTTCGCAACAATCAAACCGGTGAATTTTTGAGCGACTTAATCGAAGATACCGATGGTAGTATTGTTTGGGCAAATGACCATCAAACGGTTTTTTACATTAAAAAGGATCCAGAAACGCTCCGTGAATACCAAGTTTTTCGTCATCGATTAGGGACTGACTCATCAAACGATCAATTGGTTTTTCAAGAGGACGACGAACGTTATTATGTGAGTATCAGCAAATCATTGACAGATGCTTTCATCATGATTCACTGCTTCAGTTCCTTAACTTCCGAAGTTTCTCTGGTGGATGCGGAACAGCCAGAAACAGCAGCGCAGGTGTTTTTACCGAGACAACAAGGACATCTTTACGAAATAGCACATCATGAATCTGGATTTTATATCTTATCGAATGACCATGCGCCAAACAAGAAAATCCTGTTCACATCGGACTTTCCGGCGAATCTAGCAAGTTGTATTGAGCTTGTCGGACATGATGCTTCTCTTCTCATCGAAGAAATTCAAGCCTTCCAGGATTTTCTGTTGATTGAAGAACGTCAAAACGGATTGCGAAAATTCAAAATCAAAACGTCGGATTCGGAACGCTACATTTCCTTCGATGAAGAATGTTATTTTCTCGGGCTTGGTGTGAACGATGATTACGAAACGAAACGACTTTTTTACACGTACAATTCACTCACAACCCCTTCGAGTGTTTTTGAATACGACATCGCATCTGGGGAAAAGAAGCTTTGGTTTCAAAAACGCTTGTTGGATGTGAATTTTCAATCATCCGATTATCAATCTGAACGGGTATGGGCGGTAGCGAACGACGGTACAAAAATTCCCGTGTCGCTTGTCTATAAAAAAGGCATTGATCGTGCAAAAGCGCCATGCTTACTTTATGGGTACGGGTCATATGGATACACACTTCCAGACACGTTTAGTGCTACGCGCATCAGTTTGTTAAACCGAGGATTTGTCTTCGCCATGGCACACATTCGCGGGAGTAAATACATGGGAGAGCACTGGTATGAGGACGGGAAATTCACAAAGAAAATGAATACGTTTACGGATTTCATTAACGTTGCCGAGCACTTGGGGCGATACCAATATTGCGATCCCGAACGGATCTACGCTCAAGGCGGTTCCGCTGGTGGACTCTTAATGGGAGCGGTGACGAACATGGCGCCACATCTTTGGAAAGGCATCGTTTCCCAAGTTCCTTTTGTGGACGTTGTCACAACCATGTTAGATGTCAGTATTCCACTAACAACGGGTGAATGGGAAGAATGGGGAAATCCACAAGAACTTGAATTTTATACGTACATGTTGGCGTACTCACCGTATGACAACCTGCGCAGAATCAATTATCCATCGCTATACATCACCACGGGTTACCATGATTCGCAGGTACAATATTGGGAGCCGATGAAATACGTGGCGAAGTTACGCGCCCTGAGAACCAATGATCATCCTTTGGTTTTTGACTGTAACATGGATGCCGGTCATGGTGGCGGGTCTGGAAGAAGTAGCGAACGATTAGAAATAGCAAAGGTATATGCGTTTATCCTGGATCTTGAGGACATTCATCAATAGTATTTGTCTGTTTCTTACACTGCATTTGCAGGCGCAAACGAGTCCAACTATTTTGGATTTCAGCGATGCCAAAATCATTTCTGCGGAAACGGGATATACTTCTGCGCCGTTTAGCCTACAGTATCCATACACAAATGAAATAGACAAAATCACTTTCAAAAACAACCTAGCACCGTTCTTGCGACTCGGTTTTAATTACAAGTGGTTTGTTTTGCGTTTTAGCATTCCAAACATTGCAAATATCCGCGATGCAAGCAATTACGGAAGAACGAAACAATACAACCTAGGCATGGATTTCAGTTTCAATAAAGTCTATTACGATTTCGAGTTTAAATACATTCATGGGTTCGCCATTAAAGATGCGCATCGTTGGGACCCCAATTTGGATGATGTTCACCGAAATTCCATTCAGCCGAAAATACAATCGTTAAATATTTCCGCGAATGCCTGGTATTTCCACAACAAGGATTTCAAAATGGGTGCATTACTCGGGAAACGTTCTTATTACACCAAGCTTGTGCACACTTGGTATGTGAAAGGAACCATGAATTTCTTTGGGGTGGACACGAAAAATGGTGGATTGATACCAAGTGTTTTACAAGACGAGCAAAACGCTAAAACGATGAGCAGTACCTTCTCTGCGTTCGATATCGGATTCGTCCCAGGATACGCGTATGTCAATCGATTCAAAAATTGGCAAATCGCCGGTTGGGCTGGATTGGGGCCTGTAATTCAAGCAAAATATGATCAAGTAAACGGTGATTTCCATGGCTTCCTAGGACTTGCCCCGCGCTACGACATTCGCTTGATGGCTGGATACACAACGCCTAAGCGTTTTCTGTTTTTAGTAACAGATTTCGATAACAAGTCGATTCGTTTCAATCAACTCATTTACCGTCAATATTTTTACACCGTGAAATTAGTAGGTGGATATCGCTTTCCAAAAAAGGACAAGAAACAACACAAAATGTTGGAACGCATTAAATTGTAACCGTAAACTTTGTTTGATGTCCACCCGATTCAATCGTAATTTGATACGACCCTTTATTAGGAAAAAGTAAAATCTGACGATGCGTTTCAATCTGAATAGGTTGGTAATGATTGTTTTCTGAATCAATCATTTGAATGTTCACATCAGCTGAATTGAGTCCATTCAAATCAATTTGATATGCGCCTTCTTTTCCGTCAGGACCATATGTTGGCAACATCGAAATAAATCCTACTTCCTTCGCTAATTTTTTCTTGTCATATACAAAACGAACCTTTTTCCTTATCTCTGTTTCATGTGCTAAATCATCATACGTCAAGGTGACATATTTCAAAGGTGTAACGGATGGTTTTGCACCTAAAAACTTACTCGTTTTATACTCATTATCCGAAGTCAGTTTCCAAACCCGAATGTAATCCACTTCATAGTCAGCCGGGAATTTTGTTGCTGCATTTGGTCCAGGATTGAACGCGTAGCCATCACGAGCAACTGCCATGTTTGCAATGACATTCATCGGTGTATCAAAATCACCGGCATAATGTGATACGGGAACACCATTCACAAAATAAGTCAAGGATCCAGGCAACCAAACTCCCGAATACGTCACAAATTCATCGGTCAATTTTTGATTCATTTTCACCCATCCACCCCAATTTTTTTGAATGCCGAATGGCTTTGTCGACACTTTTTCGCAGGAATCAGGACAATGCACATCGATGTGTACGTCATTTGGGCGTTCTCCTTTCATTTCCATGAAGTCAATTTCATCTTTTGAATTCTGTCCATACAGCCAAAACGCTGGCCAGAGTCCTTGTCCGGAAGGAACCTTCGCACGGATTTCAAAATACCCATAGCGAAACGCTTGTTTGCTCCATATACATGAAGTCAGGTAATCCAATTGCACAGTATTTCCTTGCACTTCCATGCCGTATTTCTTTGCTTCTTGCCGGTTGATCATCCACTCTTCCACCGGATAAAACCCCTTATTCACATTCGCTTTTAAATGAAGGATTCCGCCAGACTGACTCAACATCTCAGGTGCTGCATATTGTTTCTGGTCGGCAAGAAGTCCACCCCACGGATAGCGTTTGTGCCATTTCGTTTCATCGACATTGGGACTTTCAAAATCATCTCCGAAATAGTAATTCCAAACGGTGATTCCATCCTTTTTGACTTGAAACATTCGCGGTTCTAACTGTGCATGCAGTTGTCCGGCAAATAGCAAAAATGTCAACAGTTGTTTCATTCGTACTTAATAAAAATATTTTTCGCTTCGGTGAAAAAGCGCAAGGCTTCCCATCCTCCTTCACGTCCAACACCCGATGCCTTCACACCTCCGAAAGGTGTCCTTAAATCGCGAACAAGCCAAGCATTTACCCACACAATTCCCGACTGCAATTGGTCGGCAACACGGTGTGCCCGATTCAAATTAGTGGTCCAAATGGTTCCAGCCAACCCATACATGGTTGAATTCGCCATCATCAACGCTTCCTCTTCGGTGTCAAATGGGGTGATCGTCACCACAGGTCCGAAAATTTCTTCTTGGTTGGTGCGGCAATCATAGGAAAGTCCTTCGATAATGGTCGGTTCAATGTAATATCCTTGGTCGTGTGGAGCAGGCAAATGAACGCGGTTTCCACCGGTTAAAACCGTTCCTCCTTCTTCCTTTGCTAAGGCAATGTAGGATAGGATTTTCTCCATGTGTGCTTCAGAAACAATTGCTCCCAATTTCGCTTCCGGATCACTTGGGAAGGAAACTTTGGATCGGGAAACTTTGGCCACAAAGGCTTCTTTGAATTTTTCGTAAATCGGTCTTTCGACGAAAATGCGCGACCCACATAAACAAATTTGACCTTGATTGGCAAAGGACGAGCGAATGGTTGTACTCAACATGTCGTCGAAGTTACAATCCGCGAAAATGATGTTTGGATTTTTTCCGCCCAATTCTAACGAAAGTTTCTTGAACATCGGTCCTGCAGTTCGTGCAATGTACTCACCTGTTTTCGTTCCACCTGTAAAAGAAATGGCTTTGATTTTTGGATGTTTGACAATGGCATCACCTACTTTTGGGCCTGTTCCATGCAATATATTCAATACTCCAGCTGGCATTCCAGCTTCTTGAGCCATTTTTCCCAACATGTAAGCTGTATATGGTGTGATTTCAGATGGTTTTGCAATCACACAATTTCCAGCAGCTAACGCCGGTGCTATTTTCCACGAAAACAAATAAAGCGGCAAATTCCAAGGAGAAATACACCCAACTATTCCGATGGGTTTGCGTGTCGTAAAGTTGATGCCCACTCCTTCCATATGATGAGATTCCGATGCAAAATGTGTGATTGCCGTCGCAAAGAAATGAAAGTTCGACACCGCTCGAGGAATGTCCACATGTGCCGCCAATGAAACCGGTTTGCCATTGTCGCGGCTTTCAGCTTGGACAAATTCATCCATATTGCGTTCAATCCCCTCGGACAAGCGAACAAGTATTTTGCTGCGTTCCTCAATGGACATATTCGACCAAATTGGAAAAGCTTTTTCTGCGGCGTCTACTGCTGCCAACACATCTTCTTCGTCCGAATCCGGAATTAAAGCGTAAACTTGTCCAGTTGCTGGTTCATAGTTATCGATGTATTGTCCATTCTTCGGTGGAACATAGGTTCCATTGATGAAATTTTGCAGCTTTTCCATGTGTTCAATTTGAACTACAAAGTTGAAAAAAAGAAACGGAAAAAGAATGGAATATTCGTGTTCGATTCCTTTTGACTAATTTTATTCCCGATTATGACCATTAAAGAAGCACAAAAAACGATTGACGAATGGATCCAAACCGTGGGCGTTCGTTATTTCGACGAGTTAACGAATACGGCCATTCTCATGGAAGAAGTGGGCGAAGTTGCCCGCATCATGGCGCGTCGTTATGGTGAACAAAGTGAGAAAGAAAGTGACAAAAACAAAGACCTTGGAGATGAATTGGCAGATGTGCTTTTCGTCGTCATGTGTCTCGCCAATCAGACCAACATCGACTTAGAAGAAGCGCTCAAATTGAATTTAGAGAAAAAAACCAAACGCGATGCCGACAGACATCAATCAAACAAAAAAATCAACCCATGAGCGAGGCCATCGAACAAGTCATTAAACAATTAAAAACAAGAGCCGCTGTTGTCGTACATGCGGAGCCAGAAGTCTACGTTGATCACCTTTGGGCCATTGTGGATGACATCATCCCACATCCCGAGGAAGGATCTCCACGTGCCATTATCGTTTGCGCGAGTGACGAAGAAGCGCGACACATTGAAGCCTATTTCCAAAAAGCAGCAAAAGCAAAAGACCTTACCGTCGACTTGGTGGTTGAAAAAGGAAATAAGTTGAAACAACGCAACGATTTATTCGATGGAACTGAAATCATCGTTGGGACAACACGTCGTGTTTGTGAAATGTACTTTCAAAATGGATTTAATATCAAGAAATTGAAATTGTTTGTGGTTCTTCGCATGGACGAACAAATGCGTGCTGGACAAAAAGGATTTGTGGCACGCTTAGCTGAAAGTTTACCGAAATGCAAGCAAGTATTATTCGCGAAACACAGCGACGATGACCGCATGATTTCCTACATGGAAGAATTCTTAGTGAACTATTCGACGCTTGAGTTGTCTGAATAGTATGCAACGACCTGATCAATCATTACTCGACTTACGTCCACTCGTTCCAACTGAAACGGAAAAAGCCTCGGACATCGAACAATTTCAAAACGATGTGTTGCGTCCAATTTTGAAATTTCAGCACGAACTTTTCATCGTGGAGTCTAAGTCTAACCAACTCTTAAATCGTTGTTTTCAAAAAGAAACCATTGAAGGCAAGCGAAGCGACATCAAACAGGTGTTCTCCAAGAACGCACATGTCAAATACTTATTGATTGGCATGGTAACCGGACTGATGACATCCGAAGAATTTCAGCGTTACTTGAAAGATAAAAGTGAATTCGATAAACGCTTGAGCAACATGCTCATCGAGCGCATCATGGACGGTAGACGGTAAACTCAAATCATATCGAATGCAGCGATGAACATGGGTTCCTTGGGTTCAAAGTCACCGCGAATAACCACGTCCACAGGGGACACGCCAAGAATTTGATGTAAGATTCCCCATTTGACTTGATTTTTTACGTTTACATACAATTCATCGCGTTCATCCATCCACCAAAGCATGGTATGACGTTTCTCCATGTATAAAACTCCAGCTAAAAATTCCGTTAATACCTTGGCATCTTGATTCACCACACAAACAGCTTCTGGAACTAAAAATTGGTGCTTTTGGGGCTGAATCATTTTGCGTAAAACTGGAATGTACGGAAGGGCTTTTACCAATATTCCACCCATTTTACCCGGTAAACGACTGATTTCCCATGAGACATTCGTAAACTTGGCCAGAGCCAATAAGTTTCCATTTGAAGACCGCAAGCAGTGAAGTTCTCCTTGCTGGATGTAATGATCAAAAAATGCTGTGTAATGTCCGTATGTACTTTTGATTAGTGATAAATGTTCCTCCGTAATCAGCTCCTTGGAAATGCGCGTAGATTTTTTCGGATAACGTCGACTAAAGGTTTGAGTCGCTAGTTTTGCTTTCGTTTGAAAGCCAAATTGCTCGCTCATCCATTTGCTTCGGGCATTGCGAGCATCGATATACGCATAACACATGTGCAAGCTACCCGGATGCTCAGAAGTAACGCGTTGAAAGACGCCTTCGATTTCCTGTTTCAATACTGATTTATGCATCGTTTGACGCGCCTTGCCTGTGGACTGAAATCGTTTATCGAAAGCAAAATAGCGCAGATACAAGCCGAAATCTCGTTTACAAAAAGTAATGTTTGCCAGTAAATGTTCCCTTCTTCGCAAAGAAAAACTCAATGGCGCGTCCGTTTGATAAATGCGTTCTGGTACATCCAAGTGTCGGTACATGGCACCGTTGGTTCCTAAGGTGGTTTGCTCCAATAACTCCACCAATTCCGGAGTGATTACCTCGTTGAATTCGAATTTCATTGGTCCAAGGATTGAAAAATATGGGTTTGAACATACGCATCCAATTCTTGAATGGTCCCCTCTTTCATACAATGATGAACATTGATTTTCTTTGCGTTTAAAGCAGACTCCGTTGCTTGTCCCCAAGCAATACATCGCGCATCATCAGGAAGGACATTTACTTCGAAGAAAGCTTGAACATTACTTGGACTGGAAAATACATAGTACGCACATGGCGGAATCACCTTCGGATTTGTCCGTGTGCGGTAAACATATAGTTCCCTTTTTTGCGTTTCTGGAATCACAGAAGAATAACTATGTAAACTTTGCTCGCTCAGCGGAAAAAGAACCGTTCGCTCCTTCAGCCACGATTTAAAAGCCACGGCAGCACTGGCTGGAATTCCAGCTTCGTCAGAAACAAAAGCACAATCAATGTGATATTTTTCAGAAAGTTTACGCGCTGTTTCTCGTCCTGCACAAGCGAATAAGGACATCGGTTTTCCATAAGATGGCAAGAAGTAATCCGCTGCACGAATACTGGAAAAAAAGACAACGTCACATACTGGCACCTCTTCGTTTTGTATTTCTTCAAATGAGATCAGTGATTGCGCATAAAGTGTCCCGCCTCTTGCTTCGAATTGGAGCAATTGATCTCCTATTTGATCTTTTGATCTCGAAATAAAGATGGCTCTTGGAGTCACTTTTTTAAGTCCTGAACAATGTGTTGAGCGAGTTGCATTTCGTTTCCATCTACGTAATCGTAAACGGAATTCGTTGCTGCGCTTGTAGATGAGCTTGAAAAGGAAACATGTACCTGATTTCCTGTACAGTACACGCCTAAAGGTAATTGACATCCGCCATCCATTTGACGAAGAACTGAGCGCTCCAGTTCGATGCGTTTCGCAACATCCGCATGATGTAATTTCTGAAGGATTTCGGTCGAAACATGATCATCCACTCTGGTTTGGAGTCCAAGTACCCCTTGCGCGGGAGCTGGAATAAATGAAGTTGGATCCAATACAACCGTTTCTAAATCCGACAAGTCCAATGCTAAACGCAAGACACCAGCTCGCGCCAATAAAATCGCGTCGTATTGTCCTTGGCGCAGTTTATCGATGCGTGTCGGAACATTTCCACGAAGTTCTTTGATTTCTAAATCTGGACGCTGTGCCAAAATTTGTGCTTTGCGACGAGCAGAAGAAGTTCCAATGATGGCATTCTTTTTCAAGTTCCAAGGTTCATTGCTGTCGAACGCACTTTTACGCATCAACAATAATTCGGACGCATCTTCGCGGTAGGAAACTGCAGCAATATGTAGTCCTGCTGGCTGGGTCGTTTCTAAGTCTTTATGTGAATGCACGGCTAAATCCACTTCACCGTTGAGCAAAGCTTGTTCAATTTCCTTGGTAAAAAATCCTTTACCTTCTAATTTATCGAAGCTTAAATCTTGGATTCGATCACCTTGTGTCACGATGATTTGAATACTGACTTCACATCCAATTTCTTCCAATTGACGACGAACGAAATGAGCTTGCCACAGAGCGAGGTCACTACCACGTGTACCAATGCGGATTTTTGGATTAGTTTGCATTTTTTAAAATGATTTCTTTAGCTAATTTCATCGGACCACTGATGTATTTTTTCTCCATGTAGCCGATGATTTTGTCGAGTACTTCTTTCGCGTGTGGATCCAATTGATCAAGGTCCTCACGGAATACTGTCTCGTAAGCCATGTGTTTGATTTCCTTCACCTGTTGCGGAACATCTTTCATCGCAATTTCCACCTTGCGTTCCTTAAATAAATTTTCGAAGGCTTCCATAGAATCCGCGATGATTTGTTCGACGTGTAAGATTTCTTTCGAACGTTCTTTCAAGTTTTCGTTGGAAATCTTTTGTAGGTATTCGATGGACAAATAGTTGATCGGGTGCGCATTCAAAATAGATGCGTCGAGGTCCTGAGGAATGGCTAAATCGATGATGACACGTTCATGTGTTTCATCTTGCAATAAGAAGGAATATAATTCCGGTGTTAAGACGTGATGTTTTGCAGCCGTACAGGTAATGATGACATCAAATCCTTTGTCGAAATTCGCTAAATCTGAAAGTGCGTATGCCGAACCTTTGATTTCATTGGACAATTTTTCTGCACGTTCGAGTGTGCGATTGAATACATGGAAATTACGAAATCCGTGTTTTTTCAAAAAACGACACATGGTGGTGTTGGTCACTCCAGCACCAACGATCAAAATGCGGGCATCCAAAGGGATGTTCATTTTTTTCATGTGATGATATGCCAAAGAAACGACTGAAACAGGTTTGGTAGAAATCGATGTTTCCGTGTAAACTTGTTTCGCACATTGTATCACTTGTTTCATCAAAAGTCGAATGAAATCACCCGTGAATCCTAAATCTCTGCAATGTTCAAATGCCATGCGCACCTGTGTGATGATTTCACGTTCACCCACAATCATGGAGTCAATCGATGAAGCGACTGACAAGGCGTGTTTCACCGCATCTTTTCCAGAATACGATTCCGCGCGGTGGACAAACTCCTCCAATTGGATTGGAACTAATTTTGGATAAATGAGTGATAAAATCTGGTGGACATAATCCGCATCGAGTTTGTGTCCATTCACAAAGGTGATTTCTACGCGATTACACGTTGAAAGAAACTGAAGTTCATCCAGTTTCAATTCATTCTTTACGCGACTTAATTGATCGAATTGGTCTTCTTTTTCAATATGAAGTAAACCAATTTTATTGACGTCTAAATTTCGATGCGTAAATGCGATAATATGTAGGTCCTTCAACACAATCGATGGCTTTGAAGAGCAAAAGTAAGTCCCACGTATAGGTTGTTTGTCATAGAAATGTCACGTGAGGTTATTTAGATTGCATTCAAATAACAAGATTCCACGTAACTTTGAATCATGAAGGATGTGGAATTGATTTTGTTTGACCTAGGAGGAGTACTCATTGACATTGATTATCAAGCAACTGAGGACTCATTTGTGCAATTAGGTGTTCAGGATTTTCAGCAACAATACACCCAATTCCAGCAAAATCAATTGTTTGATTTATTTGAAACCGGACAAATTTCGGCACAACATTTCATCAATAAATTACTCCCGATTACAAGAAAAGGAAGCTCTCCGAATGAAGTAGTGCATGCCTGGAATAGGATGATTGGTGAATTTCCGTTAGAAAAAATAGCGTTGTTGGAGCGTTTGTCCAAGCAACAGCGCATCGCTTTATTGAGTAATACCAATGAATTACACATGGTGCAAGTGAAACGCGCTTGGGAAAAAGCAAGTTCATTAGTTTTTGAGTCCTTGTTCGAACAGGTCTTTCTATCCCACGAAATTCAACGACGAAAACCGGACGTTTCAACGTTTCATTGGGTGTGCGAAGAATTACATGTAAAACCAGAAAAAGTCTTGTTTATTGATGATAGTCCACAACACATTGCTGGGGCAAATTCCGCAGGACTTCAGACGCATTTTTACGAAAGTCCTTCCGACTTCTACGCGCTTTTTTCTTGACAAATTTCCACCAATAAAGAACCACTAGATTTCGGATGTAAAAACGCAATTCGTTTGTTGTCTGCACCATCCTTCGCTACTTCGTGGATCAATTGGAATCCAGCTTTTTGCAGTCGTTCAATTTCCGCTTCGATGTGCTCCACTTCGAAGGCCACATGGTGAAATCCTTGTCCATTTTTTGCTAAAAACTTCGCAATAGGTGAGTCCTCATTTGTCGCTTCTAACAATTCAATTTTTGATTCGCCAATTTGAAAAAAAGCCGTCATCACGCCTTCCGAAGCAACACCCTCTCGTTTGTAGCAGGTTGTATTCAGTAGCGCTTCATACATTGGAATAGATTCTTCCAGACTTTTAACAGCGATTCCAAGGTGTTCAATGCGTTTCATTATTCGGCTATTTTGATGAATTTTTCCGTTTGATTATCGAAGTTGATGAAGTAGACCCCACTTACCAAGTTGGTGCAATCGACCATACTCGAAAATCCGACTTTCAGCAAATTTCCGTAGGCATCGTACACCTCATATTTTGTTTTCATTTCTTTCCCTCCAGCTTTGAAGTACAAATTGTCGCGCACTTTCGTTGGTGAAATTTTTAGTGTTGGCATTCCAGCGTCAAAAAAGACCGTCGATGAACTTCGTTTTTCTCCCGTATTATCAATTTGCGATACCCGAACCTGATTTTTGCCGGAGTGCGGTGTGATTTGAAATTGATAACTATTCGCTTGTTTTGTTCCTTTGCCTTTTACTTGTCCAACTTCTACCCAGCGATTCCAACGAAACTGTTCAATGATGAAATCCAAGGATCCCGCCTCGTCTACACTTGTCCATTTCACCATTCCCGTTTTATCTGCCGTGATAGAAGAACAACGAAAAGTACTTTTCGGTAGCAGGACTTCCGGATTCATGAACCGCGGTTCACATCCCGAAGCATGTTCCAGTACGACAAAAACGTTGTCTCCCTTTTTCAATTGAAACAATTTAAAATTGATTTCAAAATGTGCGGATTGAATGGCTGCAGGCAAAATCTCTCCATTTACGAGTACCTTCGTTACACAGAATCCAAATCCATCGGCCTGAGGAGGATTATACACGACCACGTTTTTTTCTTGATATGTGCCTTCGAGAGAAAGGAGTTTTTCCTGAGCAGCAGCATGCTGAATGAGGAGAAGAAAGAAAAATAAAAATCCGATTATTTTCATTTAAGCCTGGAATTATTCATCCGAAAATACAAATATACCTCGAATCCGAGTGAATCCATTAAATTTGTCTACATGTTATACATCAAAGCACTACACGTTATTTTCATGGTGAGCTGGTTCGCCGGACTCTTTTACATGGTGCGCTTATTCATCTACTTTGTGGAAGCGGGAGCACATGATGAACCAAAGAAGAGCATTCTTCAGGAGCAATTGGGCATCATGCAGAAACGCTTGTGGTGGATTATTACCACACCTGCCATGGTATTAACGGTGGTTTTTGGTACGTGGATGATTTTAGATCAACCGGCGTATTACCTTTCCCAGCCATGGATGCACATGAAGCTTGGATTTGTGTTTTTGCTATTGATCTATCACTTCTATTGTCAAAAAATGCTGCGACAATGCCAGCAAGGTACCATCACTTGGACATCGGGAAAATTGCGCTTGTGGAATGAAGTCGCCACCCTCTTTTTAGTGGCTATCGTATTTTTAGTCATATTAAAAAATGCGATGAATTGGATTTATGGAACGCTCGGATTCTTTGGAGTAGCCATTCTACTCATGCTAGGCATTCAATTCTATAAAAAAATGAGGAAAACTCGCGACTGATTTGTTCAAAAATTAAGTTGTTACTTTAGAAAGTTTGCCTAACTTTGCAAAAAATTTTAAGAATCGCTAATGCAACATTTAAGCAAACTTTCATTTTTCATGCGAAAAGTCGCTGTTTTACTTGCCTTCGTGGGAATGTCTGGATTCTCTTTCGCTAATGAGGAAAAAGAATTTAACGTTAGTGAAATGATCATGCACCACATTAAAGATGCACACGAATGGCATCTTTTTGGTCCAGAACACGGCGGAACAAGCATTTACTTACCGATTATTTTAATGGATAATGGCTTAAAAACGTTCAGTTCAAAGCATTTTTATCATGGTGAAGCAGTTGAAGTTGCTGGAAAAGAAGAGGGAGCAAGTTTACATTATGTGAAAGGGGTTGGTCCAGCGGCAGGATATGCCATGTATCACGAAGAAATTTACAAATTAAACGCAGCAGGTGAATTGCATTTTGATGGTGAACATCCACACAATGCTCAACCGATGGATTTTTCCATTACGAAAAATGTCATGTCCTTATTAATGGGCGCATTTTTAATTTTAGTCGTGATGTTCAGCGTAGCGAAATTCTACCGTAAGAATGGTGCTGTTGCGCCGAAAGGAATTGCGAAATTCTTCGAGCCTATTATTGTCATGGTGCGTGATGACATTGCTAAAGCGAATATCGACGAGCACAAATATGAGAAATACGTTCCTTATTTATTGACCATTTTCTTCTTTATTTGGTTCAACAACATGTTAGGATTGATTCCTTTCTTGCCAGGAGGAGCGAATTTGACAGGAAACATTACAGTGACTTTATTCTTAGCTGTTTGTACCTTGTTGGTGACATTATTCTCTGGAAACAAAAACTACTGGGGACACATTTTCTGGATGCCAGGTGTTCCAGTTCCAATGAAATTCTTCATGATGCCGATTGAGATCATTGGTATCTTCACAAAGCCATTTGCCTTAATGATTCGTTTGTTTGCGAACATCACGGCAGGACACATTATTGTTTTAGCATTGATTTCCATCATCTTCGTAAATAAAAACATTGGTTGGGCGGGATTATCCGTTCCAATGGCTTTGTTTATTTCGATTTTGGAAGTTTTAGTTGCGTTCCTTCAAGGATTCTTATTTGCGATGCTTTCAGCATTGTTTATCGGAGCTGCGGTTGAGGAAGCGCACCATTAATTAGTAACCTTTTAATTCAAATATAATGACAGGAATGTTCGGTAGTATTGCAGCAATCGGTGCTGGTTTAGCAGTTTTAGGCGCAGGTCTAGGGATTGGTAGAATCGGTGGTTCTGCAGTAGAAGGTATCGCTCGTAACCCAGAAGCTTCTGGAAAAATTCAAACGGCGATGATTATTGCAGCAGCACTTATTGAAGGTGTTGCGTTATTCGGTGTAGTAGTTGGTCTACTAGGCGCGAAAGCATAATTCTTTTAAAGGAAGTTGAAACGGTTGGTTTCAACTTCCTTTATATTAACACTTAATTAAAAGAAAAAATGGATTTAATATTACCTGACTTAGGTTTATTGTTCTGGACAGGAATCGTGTTTTGCTGTCTATTGTTTTTATTAGCGAAGTTTGCTTGGAAACCAATTTTGAATGCCGTAAATGCACGTGAACAAAAAATTTCCGAAGCATTAGAATTGGCGGTAAAAACGCAAGCTGAAATGAAAGCGTTGAAAGCTGAAAACGATCAAATCTTGAAGGAAGCACGTGCAGAGCGCGATAGCATTTTGAAAGAAGCGAAAGATGCAGCAAACCACATGATTGAAGATGCGAAAACAAAATCAAAAGTGGAAGCACAAAAAATCGTTGACGCAGCTCGTTTGAACATCAACAGTGAAAAAGCAGCAGCTATTGCCGAAATTAAAACCCATGTCGCTACATTGGCAATCGAAATTGCTGAGAAAGTTGTTCGTGGTGAATTAGCATCTGATGAAAAACAAAAAGCATTGGCAGAGAAACTTGCTGGTGATATTCAAATGAACTAATCAAATGAAATCTACAAAATCAGCAGGACGTTACGCAAAAGCATTGCTCGAACTCGCTTTAGATCAAAACAAGATCGAAGTGATTGAAAGCAACATGGAACAAATTTTGACCGTGGCAGCAGATGCGCATGATTTTCAGGTGTTTTTAAATTCCCCATTGATTAAAGTTGACAAAAAAATTGAAGTAATCAAATCCATTTTTGGGAACTTCGATGCCTTGTCCCTTTCTTTTTTAGAATTGGTCGCGAACAATGGACGTGAATCGTTCATTACAGAAATTGCTGCAGCTTTCTTAGGTCAATTAAAAGAACACCGTGGAATTGTTCCAGTAACTATCGTAAGTGCGCAAGCATTGGACGCGAAAACAAAAGAACAAATCACAGCAAAAATTAAGGCTGCTGTTCAAGGCACCCTTGAAATTACCGAAACGATTGACGAAACATTGATTGGTGGATTTATTGTTCGCATGGGCGATCACCAAATTGATGCTTCCGTTTCAAACCAATTGAATCGATTAAAACAAGAATTAGTAAAATAGTCTAACGACACATTAAATAAAGTAAAAATGGCAGATATCAAACCAGCAGAAGTTTCCGCAATTTTAAGAGAACAACTTTCTGGATTTCGCTCTGAAGCAGAATTACAAGAAGTAGGTACCGTTCTTCAAGTAGGAGATGGTATTGCACGTATCTATGGAATGAATGGTGTTCAATACGGTGAATTAATTGAATTCGCAGGTGGAATGCAAGGAATTGCATTAAACTTGGAAGAAGACAACGTAGGTGCCGTATTATTAGGTAGATCATCCAGTGTAAAAGAAGGTGACACTGTTCGCCGTCTTGGTAAAATTGCTTCTGTAAAAGTAGGTGATGGAATGGTTGGTCGTGTAATTGATACACTTGGACAACCAATTGATGGTAAAGGACCAATCGCTGGTGAGTTATATGACATGCCAATCGAACGTAAAGCACCAGGAGTTATCTTCCGTCAACCAGTTACTGAACCTCTTCAAACAGGTATCAAAGCGGTAGATGCGATGATTCCAATTGGACGTGGACAACGTGAGTTGATTATTGGTGACCGTCAAACAGGTAAAACTACCGTGGCGATTGATACCATCATCAACCAACGTGAGTTTTTCGATCGTGGAGAGCCTGTTTACTGTATTTATGTAGCCATTGGACAAAAAGGTTCAACCGTTGCAGGAATCGTTAAAAAATTAGAAGATGCAGGCGCTATGGCCTACACGACCGTTGTAGCGGCAAACGCATCTGATCCAGCACCAATGCAGTTCTACGCACCAATGACCGGAGCGGCAGTAGGTGAATACTTTAGAGATTTAGGTAAACCAGCATTGATTGTTTATGATGATTTATCAAAACAAGCGGTTGCTTACCGTGAGGTATCCTTATTACTTCGTCGTCCTCCAGGTCGCGAGGCATACCCAGGAGATGTATTCTACCTTCACTCCCGTTTATTAGAGCGTGCGGCGAAAGTTATTTCTGATGATAACATCGCGAAACAAATGAACGACCTTCCAGCATCTTTGAAAGATAAAGTGAAAGGTGGTGGTTCATTAACTGCACTTCCAATTATTGAAACACAAGCAGGTGACGTATCAGCATACATTCCAACAAACGTGATTTCCATTACCGATGGACAAATCTTCTTGGAAGGTGACTTGTTTAACTCTGGTATTCGTCCAGCGATTAACGTAGGTATCTCCGTTTCTCGTGTCGGAGGTTCTGCACAGATTAAATCCATGAAAAAAGTAGCTGGTACATTGAAACTTGACCAAGCGCAATACCGCGAATTAGAAGCGTTTGCGAAATTCGGTTCGGATTTGGATACGGCAACGAAAAACGTATTGGACAAAGGTGCTCGTAACGTGGAAATCTTGAAACAAAAAGAAGGAGATCCTTATCCAGTTGAAAAACAAATTGCGATCATCTACGTTGGTACAAAAGGTTTAATCCAAAACGTTCCAATTAACCAAGTGAAAAACTTCGAGAAAGATTACTTGACGGTATTAGAGGCGAAACATGCGGACACATTAGTGGCGTTGAAAGCTGGAAAATACACAGATGAAATCGAAGCTGTTTTGACGAAAGTTGCGAAAGAAGTCGCTGAGAAATTCTAATTGTTCACCATCATTTGATTGAAGATAAACATCAAGAATGGCTAATTTAAAAGAAATACGAAACCGCATCGCCTCCGTCGGTTCAACGATGCAGATCACTTCAGCAATGAAGATGGTATCTGCTGCAAAGTTGAAACGTGCGCAAGATGCTGTCACGCAAATGCGTCCGTATACCGGAAAGCTTAAAGAAATCTTGGAGAACTTAAGTGCGACCCTTGACCTTTCTGAAAATGCCTTTTCGGAGCAACGTGAAGTAAAAAATGTATTGCTCGTTGGAATTACATCTAACCGTGGATTATGTGGTGGATTTAACAACAACATCATTAAACGCGTAGGAGTTCTCATCAACGAAGATTACAAAGATGCGAACGTTCATGTGTTAAGTGTTGGGAAGAAAATCCGCGATGTTTATAAAAGAACGGAATACAACTACGCAAATGAAAACATCGAAAAAATGGAGGATGTATACGCAGACCTTCGCTTTGATGTGGTTGCTCAATTGGCGGAAGAAATCATCCAACAATTCAACAACAAATCATTTGATAAAATCGTATTAGTATACAATCGTTTTATCAACGCGGCAACGCAATCCATCGAAACAGAACAATTCTTACCGATCGTTCCTACTGTTACGGAAGGTGAAAATACCAGTGACTATTTGTTCGAACCATCGAAAATGGAAATTGTAGAAGATTTGATTCCAAAATCATTAAAACTTCAATTGTTCAAAGCGATCCGCGATTCATTTGCAGCAGAACATGGCGCTCGTATGACCGCAATGCACAAAGCAACAGATAACGCAAACGAACTTCAGAAAAGTTTGAAATTAAGTTACAACAAAGCACGTCAAGCTGCCATTACCAACGAAATCCTCGAGATTGTTGGTGGAGCAGAAGCCTTGAATGCTTAAGCTTAATGATACAAAATAGAAAAGCCCCGACAAAATCGTCGGGGCTTTTTCGTTTGTATTATTCTGGGATGGAATCCTACAATTCTAATTCCCAATTAAATCGTTCATTGATGGTCTTGAACACTTTCGCTTTCACAGCAGGAACGCTGATTTTCTCGAGTACATCCGACATAAATGCAGTCAACATCAATTGCTTAGCACTTTTTTCAGATAATCCTCTGGCACGTAAATAGAAAATCGCATCGTCGTCTAATTGTCCAGTGGTTGAACCATGCGAACATTTCACGTCATCTGCATAAATTTCTAGTTCCGGTTTTGAATTAACGCTTGCATCCTCACTGATGAGCACATTCGCATTCGACTGATATGCATTCGTCTTTTGTGCATCTTTTCGGACAAATACCTTTCCGTTAAAAACAGCCACAGATTTATCATCCATGATGCCTTTGTACAACTCGTGGCTTTCACAATTTGGTGCTTGGTGGTCCACAGTGGTGTAATTCGCCACGTGCTGCTGACCATTCAACATGTACATGCCATTCAAATGTGTCTCGGCATGTTCGCCCTGAACTTGAATGTGTAAATCGTTACGCACTAATTTACCATCCAAGGTCATGGTATTGATTTGAAATACCGACTGCCGTCCTTGAAACACTTCTTCGTCAACAAAGGAAAACAAAGCAGAGGATTCTAATTGTACTTTCTCCATGGAAACATGTGCATTCGCTCCAACTTCAATGGTTGTATGCACATGAGAAAATGCGTCCAAACAAGCATCCGAAGCATAAGTCATCACGAATTTCGCCTGTGCATTCTCTGCAACGGAAATGGCATGACGCGTATATCCAGCGTAGGCTCCCGAACAAACATGTACAATTTCGACAGGATGATCTAAAACGACATTCTTTTCCACGCTAATGCGAACTCCAGCATGCGCATACAAAACATTCATCGCCGCAAAAACATCCTTTGTGTTTGTCTGAGGCAACTGATCTGAATTTTCAATGCTTTCAATATGTAATCCTTTGGGAAGTTCCTCTGTTGGTAAAATGAGCTTTCCGTTTCCAACAAACACCACAATTGCATCCGCACAGATTTGGTGCTTTTTTAGATGCGCTAGATCAATGTGTGTGGAGTCAGGAGTTATTCCGTTCGCCAATTTCGTTAAACGCGTATACTTGAAGCGTTCCACTCTCGTTGTTGGAAAATCTTGTGTGTTCAAGTAAGCTCTTGCTGACGCGTGCATAGAAGAAAGTCCAGGAATGGTTGTTTCCTGAAAATTTCGTTCAAAAAGACTTAATTTATTGGTGTTTTCCATCTGATCCATCTTACGCGTCTACGGATTCCTTGATCCAATCGTATCCTTTTTCTTCTAACTCCAATGCCAATTCTTTGGTCCCTGTCATGACGATTCGTCCATTGTATAGTACATGAACAAAATCCGGAACAATGTAATCCAACAGTCGTTGGTAGTGTGTAATAACAATGGTGGCATTTTTAGCAGATTTCAAGGTGTTCACACCGTTTGCTACAATGCGCAAGGCATCGATGTCCAAACCTGAGTCAGTCTCATCCAACACCGCTAATTTTGGTTCGAGCATGGCCATTTGAAAAATCTCGTTGCGTTTCTTTTCGCCACCGGAGAATCCTTCATTCACCGAACGTGACGCCAATTTGCTGTCAAGTTCTACGATGGCTGATTTCTCACGAACCATGGACATAAAGTCCTTCGCAGAAATTTGTTCTTCACCTTTGTAAGCGCGGATTTCATTTAACGCCGTTCTTAAAAAGTTTACATTCGATACACCTGGTATTTCAACTGGATATTGAAACGCTAGGAACAATCCTTCGCGAGCGCGATCTTCGGTGGATAATTCCAATAAATCTGTCCCATCGAAATCAACAGTTCCAGCTGTAACTTCGTAATCTTCACGTCCAGCAAGAACGCTTGCCAAGGTACTTTTTCCCGCACCATTTGGACCCATAATCGCATGAACTTCACCAGCTTTTACCTCTAAATTCAATCCTTTCAGGATTTCTTTCCCGTTAATGCTTGCGTGTAAATTTTCTATTTTAATCATCTTATCTAATTTCGATTTGAAAGCGATACTTTCTTATGTTCATTTATCCTACACTGCCTTCCAGGCTGATTGCTAATAATTTTTGTGCTTCTACCGCGAATTCCATTGGCAATTGATTCAAGACCTCCTTACAGTATCCATTCACAATCAAACTTATAGCTTTCTCTTCACTGATTCCACGTTGCATGCAATAGAACAATTGGTCTTCCCCAATTTTTGACGTAGTTGCTTCGTGTTCAATTTTCGCACTTGGATTTTTACATTCGATGTATGGAAAGGTATGTGCCCCACATTCATCCGTCATCAGCAAGGAATCACATTGTGAGAAATTGCGCGCATTTTGTGCACTTTTATTAATTTGTACCAATCCACGGTAAGAATTCTGAGACTTTCCAGCCGAAATTCCTTTTGATATAATCGTGCTTTTTGTGTTCTTTCCGAGGTGGACCATTTTCGTTCCTGTATCCGCTTGCTGGTAATTATTTGTGACAGCCACGGAATAAAATTCGCCAATGGAGTCATCTCCTTTTAAAATACAAGATGGGTATTTCCAAGTCACAGCCGAACCTGTTTCCACTTGTGTCCAAGAGATCTTCGCATGATTTTCGCACATGCCACGTTTCGTGACAAAATTGAAAACGCCACCTTTTCCTTCTTTATCTCCTGGATACCAATTTTGAACAGTTGAATATTTAATTTCTGCATGATCCATGGCGATGAGTTCAACCACTGCAGCATGCAATTGGTTTTCGTCGCGCTGTGGGGCTGTACAACCTTCCAAATAGGAAACGTATGCTCCTTCATCTGCTACCACCAAGGTTCGCTCGAATTGACCAGTTCCACCCGCGTTGATTCGGAAATACGTCGATAATTCCATCGGACATCGAACGCCTTTCGGAATGTAACAGAAAGATCCGTCGGTGAATACCGCCGCGTTCAACGCTGCATAAAAGTTATCGGTCATTGGGACAACTGATCCCATATATTTTTGCACCAATTCTGGGTGATTTTGCACGGCATCGGAAAAAGAACAAAAGATGACACCTAGTTCTCCTAGTTTTTCTTTAAACGAAGTCGCTACAGAAACAGAGTCCATGACAAAGTCTACAGCTACACCTGTTAAACGTTGTTGTTCCTCCATTGAAATCCCCAATTTTTTCATGGTTTCTTTCAACTCCGGATCGACATCGTCCCAGGATTCATATTTTTTTGTCTGCTTTGGAGCGGAATAATAAGCGATTGCTTGAAAATCTGGTTTTTGGTAGTGTACATGTGCCCATTCAGGTTCTGTCATTTCTTTCCAAATACCAAATGCTTTTAAACGATAGTTCAAGAGCCATTCCGGTTCATTTTTCTTTGCTGAAATCAGACGAATGATGTCCTCATTCAATCCGATCGGCACCGTATCTGTTTCGATATCGGTTACAAATCCAAACTTGTATTCTTGATTTTCGAGGTCCTTTGCTAACTCGTTTTCCGTATATCCTGCCATGTCTTTTTCTTAAACAGAGAAAGATTCTCCACATCCACATGTACGATCAGCATTGGGGTTTTGAAAAACAAAACCTTTTCCATTTAATCCTCCGGAAAAATCCAACGTTGTGCCAATCAAATACAAATAACTTTTTTTATCGACAACGACTTTGATCCCATTATCTTCAAACGATTTATCGCCTTCCAATTCCTGGTTGTCAAAGGTCAATTGATACATCAATCCTGAGCATCCACCACCCTGAACTCCAACGCGAATAAAGAGTCCATCTTTTCCCTCGTCTTCCATCAGTCTGAGCGCTTGCTTTTTCGCATTGTCTGTTACTGTAATCATTTTCAGCTTTTATTTAGATTAATTATAAATAAACTGTTAATCGTCCACAAAATTACCACTTTTATGGTATTTGAACAAACGGGAATTTGATTATTTAATACAGAAACACCTCTATCGTATTTAAGTTTTCGTTTTTCCGTCAAAAGTTGTAATTTCATCCATCATAAACCTAAGCGTCTATATGAAAAATCTACTATTTATCTTCTTGTCTAGCTGTTCATTCATTGTTTATAGTCAGGTAGATCTTCTGTCAAAAGAATACCAAAACCTGAAAATAACTGGTTCCTTAGCAGGTCAAACAATCACTTCAACCTCGCTACCGTCTACCCCAATAGTGCATTACAAAGGAAATGGTGCAAAAACTGGGGTCTGTGATTGCTTGGTACAATTGGATTCCACTTATATTTTGGCGATGGCTCCGAATGATGATTTATACTCAAATAACATCAGCCTTCCTTTCAATTTCAATTTTTACGGAGCGACATATGATAGTCTCTACATCAACAATAACGGGAATATTTCGTTTACAATGCCCTACAATACTTTTACGGCGAATCCTTTTCCAGATCCGAGTTTTAACATGATTGCACCTTTCTGGGCGGATGTCGATACGCGTTCAACAAATGGCGGAAATGTTTGGTACAAGCTGAACCCACATTCCATGGTGATTGTTTGGGACCATGTTGGATACTTCTCGATGATGGAAGATAAATTGAACACCTTTCAGTTGATCATTTCTGACGGACAAGACACGATTGTTCCAGCTGGAAATAACGTTTCCTTTTGTTATGGCGACATGCAATGGACGACGGGTGCCGCGTCAAGTGGGGTCAATGGATTCGGGGGATCTCCAGCAACGGTTGGGGTCAATATTGGGAACGGACTTGATTATTTTCAAGTTGGACAATTCGATACACTTGGAACGTCATTCGATGGTCCGTACAATACAGTAGACCAAGTTGATTTTCTCGATAATCAAGAAATCTACTTTAATTTGGCTGGTTCTACCACCAACATTCCACCACTTTTGATTAGCAGTCTGATTTGTGATACCATCGATGTATATACGGGAGATACTTTACATAAGAGTATGAATGCTGTGGACTTTACACTTGGGGTGAGTACTCCTGAGATTAACCAAATTCTAAGTACTTCCATTCAATGTTCGCTCCCAAGCGCGCTAACTTATGTTGAAACGCCCATCGGTTCAGAATTCATTCGTTACGATCTAACCTTCGATGCAACAAATGTTCAACCTGGATATTACAGCATCACCGTTGAAGTGACCGATAATGGGATTCCGGCTCAAACCGTATTGAAAACAATTCCTGTCCACGTCATGTACGATGCCAATTTATCGGGGCTAAACGACTTGAATCCTACCCTTTTCAACGTATACCCGAATCCTTTTCAAGCGGAACTTCATGTGGAAGGATTGGCAGTGAATGATGAAATTCAAGTCATCGATTTACAAGGAAAACTTATTCACATAGAGACAGCTAAAGCGAATATCATTTCATTGTCCTCACTTCAGAAAGGATTCTATTTCTTACGTATTTCAAGAAACGGCGCCTTACTTGAAACGGTGAAAATCCAGAAAGACTAAAGAAGGACGAACGAATATGTGTATTTTTGATACATGAAACTATTCTTCTCTTTTCTCTTTATCTGTTGCACAAATATTTTCTTTGCGCAACAAGGTCCGACATTTCAAACAAAGTACGTTTTCATTTTGGTGATTGATGGACCAAGATTCAGTGAAACCTATGGAGATTCTACATGTCGCCTGAGTCCAATTTTATGTGACTCTCTGCGGTACCAAGGTGCTTTTTATGAGAACTTCCGAAACAACGGTCCAACCTATACTGTTCCTGGTCACACCGCTATTGTAACCGGTGTTTACCAACGTATTTCGAATACCGGAACTGCCTTGCCTCGAAATCCATCCCTCTTTCAATATTACTTGAAAGCGACCGGTGCTGCAAAAACGGATGCGTTCATTGTTTCGAGTAAAGGAAAACTAGATGTCCTGGCAAACACGGAAAACAAAAAATGGCATGATCAATTTTTGGCAAGCACTTATTGTGGGCCAAACGGCAACGGGATTGGATACGGAAGAGACGACAAAACCTTTGCTAAAGTAACTGAACTCGTGACAAGACCAAATGCGCCACATGTCATGTTAATCAACTTACTGGCTGTAGATGTGAATGGACACGCGAACAATTGGGAAAAATACCAAGAATCCATTACCGCTTGCGACGCATACGCTTCCAACTTATGGGGTATGATTCAAAGCAATCCAGTCCTGAAAAACCAAACGACTTTGTTTATTACCAACGATCATGGTCGACATTTAGACGGCGTAAAATCTGGATTTGTAAATCATGGAGATCACTGTGAAGGTTGTGAACACATCTCCTTGTTAATCTTAGGTCCAGACACACCAAAAGGATTGTCCGTTCAAAAAGAGGGAGAATTAATCGATCTTTCCAAAACCATTTCTACTCTATTGCATTTCGAGATGCCAACAAGTAAAGGCCGGTTTTTACAAGAATCGTTTAAGCCTTAAAACAATCCGTCAAGCAGTTGGTCATCGACCAAGTTCGGCAAGGTAACTTTCAGATTAGGTTCAATTTCCATCGCTCGTTTGATGGCAAAAGTTGCATTTTCGTTGCGTGCCCAATTTCGACGAGCGATTCCGTTGTTCACATCCCAATGCAACATCATTTTCAAGTTTCGATCTGCATCTGAACTACCATCAAGGAGCATTCCAAATCCACCGTTGATCACTTCACCCCATCCAACGCCACCTCCGTTGTGAATAGATACCCATGTTGCGCCACGGAAACTATCTCCAATGACATTCTGTATGGCCATATCGGCCGTAAAACGCGAACCATCGTAAATATTGGATGTCTCACGATATGGAGAATCCGTACCTGAAACATCGTGGTGATCTCGTCCCAAAACAACAGGTCCAATTTCACCCTTAGCGATTGCTTGGTTAAATGCTTCCGCAATGCGCATGCGTCCTTCCGCATCTGCATACAGTATGCGTGCTTGAGAACCTACAACTAACTTATTTTCTTGAGCTCCTTTGATCCATTGAATATTGTCCGCCATTTGCTGTTGGATTTCCATTGGACTGTTAAGCATCATTTCTTCTAAAACACGACAAGCAATGGCATCCGTTTTTGCCAAGTCTTCTGGATTTCCAGAAGCACAAACCCAACGAAACGGACCAAATCCATAATCAAAACACATTGGACCTAGGATATCTTGTACATAGGACGGATATTTAAAATCAATGTGATTTTCAGCCATGACGTCGCCACCAGCGCGCGAAGATTCGAGCAAAAAAGCATTCCCGTAATCGAAGAAATACGTTCCTCTGTTCGTGTGTTTATTCACTGATGCCGCATGTCTACGTAAGCTTTCTTGAACAAATTCCTTGAATTTTTCTGGATTCGTTGCCATCAATTCATTTGCTTCTTCGAATGTAAGTCCGGCTGGATAATATCCACCTGCCCATGGATTATGCAAAGACGTTTGATCGGAACCTAAATCCACATGAACACCACATTCATCAAATTTCTCCCAAACATCCACTACATTCCCAAGGTAGGCAATAGAAACGACCTCTTTATCCGCTTGTGCCTTATTAACACGAAGAACTAATTCATTCAAATCCGTGATGATTTCATCTACCCATCCTTGTTCATGGCGTGTGCGTGCTGCTTTTGGATTTACTTCTGCCGTCACCGAAATGACACCAGCAATGTTTCCAGCTTTTGGTTGTGCACCAGACATTCCGCCTAATCCAGCAGTCAGAAATAATTTTCCTTTAATGTCATCTCTATTTTTTGCTAAACGTCGAACAGCATTTAACACGGTAATGGTTGTGCCGTGAACAATTCCTTGCGGACCAATGTACATATATGAACCTGCAGTCATTTGTCCGTATTGGGTAACACCCAACGCATTAAATTTTTCCCAATCATCCGGTTTTGAATAATTTGGAATCATCATCCCATTTGTCACGACTACTCGTGGCGCATTTTTATGAGAAGGGAACAAGCCCATCGGATGTCCTGAATACATCACCAAGGTTTGTTCATCGGTCATTTCTGACAAATATTTCATGGTTAAGCGGTACTGTACCCAGTTTTGGAATACGGCACCATTTCCACCGTAAGTAATCAATTCGTGTGGATGTTGCGCCACAGCGTGATCCAAGTTATTTTGGATCATCAGCATGATGGCTTTTGCCTGTTCAGATTTCCCAGGATATTCTGAAATTGGACGCGCATAAATCGGATGCGTTGGACGATAACGGTGCATGTATATGCGGCCATAAGTCGTTAATTCTTCCGCGAAGTCCTTTGATAATTCAGCATGTTGTTCTTTTGGAAAATAACGTAACGCGTTAGCGATAGCGAGTTTCTTCTCCTCGAGTGACAGGATGTCCTTGCGTTTTGGCGCGTGATTTACCTGGGGCTCCCATGCTTTGGCAGCAGGGATTTGAGTTGGAATACCTTCTTGGATTTCTTGTGCAAACGACAGATCAGACATAGTTGTTCAATTTTGAACAAAAGTAGTCAATCCTAGTATTTCACAACGACAAATCCGTGTTTTTGTACTTTTTCTCCACCTTCGAAAACAGCATCAATGCGGTAGAAATACGTTCCTTCTTCCACTAAATCTCCAGATGACGTTTTTCCGTCCCAATGACCAGCTGGATCACTGTATTCGTAAATAACATTCCCCCAACGATTTAAGATATAACATTGGAATTCCGCAATGCCATCATATTCCACATAGAAGTTCTCATTTCCAACTTGTGAGGACAATGAAATGATGTTCGGTGCGGTGATGTCACAAGGCTTAATGGTAATGGTCGATACATCTGAAACCGTATAACATTGATTGGATAAAAAGAAGGTGTAATCACCTGGTTGATTGACAATCCGAGGTACCGATGTATAACCGTCGCCCCAAACAAACGTTTGCAGTGGATTATATCCAGCTTGCAGCGGTTGTGAATTGACCATTAATGGACTTAATTCAAAATTGGCATTTTTACAGATGGCTGTATCCAACAATTCCGTGTATATGTATGGCTGAAATTCGATTTGAGAAATGATCGTGTCGTTACATGAGTTATCAATAAACATGACATCGTAGATTCCACCAACATGCATCGTGCTTATCTCTGGATTGTCGACAAGATTGCTTGGCAAGAAGTGAACTGCGGTGTCCGCACATGCCCAAACTCCTCCATTGTAAGCGATGGTGTTTTGAACTTGGAATGCGTAATTACAAGCTAGGGTGTCATTGAATATTACCGGAGTTGGTAATACATATAGCGTTACGGTTGTATCATAATGACAACCGAAATTATCGGTTACGTTGTACGTGTAGTTCGTGTTTCCAGTCACAGAAGGCTGAATCACAATTAAGGTATCATTTTGACCGGAAATGATGCTTGGATCATTTGTCCAAAAATCGCTCATCACAATGTTCTGATATCCTTCAGATTCCGGATACAACGCTGAGTTGAAGTAAATTCCCCATTGGAAAATATATCCATCATCAATTCCTTGGTTGTCTTGCACAGAGATGGTCCACGGTCCATTCACCGGACAACCAGCGAATTGGTTGAAATCACCATCAGGTAAATAAACACCATTCGGATTCATGGATGCAAATCCATACGAATTAATGATGGTATTACCCAAGGCCTCTTCGGCACAAATGGTACCTAAAGTAGCATTTGTTGGGGAGAAACAATAGGTCCAAACAGGCGTTCCAGGTGCTCCACCGTCAATATTTGTGTCATTTCCAAGGAAAGTCGAAATTCCGTTTCCACATCCACCCGGGACAAGTTCATTCCAGCCAGCAGGTGTTTGATTGTATGCATTCAAAATAGAAACAGTTGTTCCATTTGGACATGTTAACGCAATTTCAATATCCCCAATGTACGAGTGTTCGATATCGATACACAATTGGTCGAAATCATTTGCAGAGGTAATCACGGCAGTGGAGTCAAATCCGGACATCGGTACAATGGAAGAATATGTTTGTCCAGCACCATCCGGAAGGAAGGTTAATCCAGCGAAGACACCTCCAATTTGGAATTCTCCACCAGGAATATCAATACCAACGGTATCCGTTGCAGTTACACCTCCAATTAAATTCGTACTGACGCCTAAACAAACTGTATCTGCTAACGGTCCAGTTCCTGTAAATAATGGAGTTTGAGAAACCCGAACCTTACAGTGAATATTGGCTTGATGCGGGAAGATATCCTGCACCTTTAAATCGACATAGTATCCAGATTGTGCCGGTGGTGTAAACCACACAGAACTTCCAGTGAACTGTCCTACACCGCCAATTGTCCAAGTGTAATTACAATTTGCCACTGTTTGTGAATAACCAGTATTTGTATTCTCCAAAGAATACGGGAAAAGTGGTGTGGCAGTTAACAACACAGAATCGCCGAAACATAAGTCCACGTATCCGGTGTCTAATGGATTCAAGATGTTTGTTCCAACACCATTTTTGAATGCTTCAATATGCGGTTCGATTGGTTGAGGTGGATTACCACAAGCGACGTTTGCCACCCAGCCGGTTCCTTCATTGGCACCATCGGAATGAAATACAAGTGTTAAACAACCAGAAGGATTGTTTGCAAAAGATGCTTGAACATAGAATCCAACCGGATTGGTTCCTGAATTAAATGCGCCCAACAATGGTGCACTTGTCGAAGGTCCATCGTACACGTAAAGCGTATCAGTTGGATGAATGTCAAATTCAAATCCAATATTTGTTGCAAACGCAATGGAAACTTTGGATCCTTGCGTTAAATCTGGACATAGAACCAAGGTCTCATTCGTATTTGGCAAGTAGTTTCCTGTGCCATCGATAAAATTTGTTCCTCCTGTTGGAACAATTCCAGCACAGTTTAAAGGATTCGTTTGACTGTAGTCTGGATCAGTAATCGTTAATGTCACCTGAGAAATTCCCAAATGTGCTACTAAAACGAATAAAAAAGCAAGTATGTTTTTTGTCATTATTTCTTGTTTTGCATTTCTAACTTAAGGATGTTCAATGACTTCACAACAAGAATTTCATTGCTTCCTTCTATTTTGAAATATTGTGTACGGTCTTTAATCTGCAAGTGCAGGTCGGTAAAACGCAGTTCTTTTTTTGATTTAATCGCTATCGACGGGAATTGACTGACATCCTTTCCTTCAGGTGACTGAATGATATAACAAGCATGATCTACCGCGTAATTCAAGGTTTCAATCGTCCCATTCCCAGCTGCGTCAAATTGCTGTAATTCTATTTTAGAATAACTTTTAGATAATTCGGAACTAGCTTTTTGTGCATAAAACTGTTGTGCAAAAGCAAGTAAAATAATTAGTAAGCCTTTTTTCATAGAGCGTTAGTTGTGTCGACAAGACGTGAGTAATCGTTGAAAAGTTGTACCAAATGTTCAAATTTTTCAATTTCAAGCTAAGATAATAAAACTTAGTTTTGTTCACACATAATTCCTTAGTTAAAATTCATGGAGAATTCAGCATTAGAAAAAGTTGCTTCGCAAGTAAGAAGAGACATCGTTCGTATGGTTTCAGCAGTCAATTCAGGGCATCCTGGAGGATCATTAGGCTGTGCCGATTTTTTAAGTTTTTTGTATTTCGAGCAAATGAATTTCAATGCAGAATCCTTCAACATGGATGGAATTGGAGAAGACTTGTTTTTCTTGTCCAACGGACACATTTCACCGGTTTGGTATAGTGTTTTGGCACGAGCAGGATATTTTCCAGTTGCTGAATTAGGGACATTTAGAAAATTGTCAAGTCGTTTGCAGGGACACCCTTCAACGGACAAAAAATTACCTGGGATTCGCATGGCTTCAGGTTCACTTGGACAAGGGCTTTCAGTTGCGGCGGGAGCAGCTCAAGTGAAAAAATTGAATGGAGACAACGGAGTCGTTTACACCCTTCACGGAGATGGCGAATTACAAGAAGGTCAAATTTGGGAAGCGGCCATGTATGCGGCGGCGAACAACGTTGATAATTTGATTGCAACCATCGATTACAACGGACGTCAAATCGACGGAGATGTTGAAGATGTATTGTCACTTGGAAACTTGGCACAAAAATGGCAGGCGTTCGGCTGGGAAGTTCTTGAAATGGACGGACACAATTTCGCGGATATTCGCGAGAAAATGACAACAGCAAAAAGCATGTGTGGAAAAGGAAAACCAGTAGTCATCATTATGAAAACGGAAATGGGTCAAGGTGTTGATTACATGATGGGGTCTCATAAATGGCACGGTGTAGCTCCTAATCCAGAACAACTTAGCGCAGCATTAGCTCAATTAGAAGAATCGTTAGGAGATTATTAGTGAAAACATGGGTGTTCGCCATATTTATTTGTTTGTCTAGTTTCGGTTGGACGCAAAAAAATACGCGTATACTCTTCATTCTTGACGCTTCCAATAGCATGAACGTGGATTGGAATAACAATCAAACGCGCATGGTTGCAGCGAAAGAAGTGCTCATTCAAGAAGTGGAAAAATTGCGAGGTGTTCCAAATTTGGAAATCGCACTGCGCGTTTATGGTCATCAAACACCGGTAACAAACACCTACCAGGATTGTAACGACACAAAATTGGAAGTGCCTTTTGGACCCAATACCATCGATGCTATTAAATCGAAAGTAAAAGCTATTCAGGCAAAAGGATCGACCCCAATCGCAAGATCATTGGAAGCGGCAGCGGGCGATTTTCCGGATACACTCGCTCGTAACTTCATTATTTTAATAACAGATGGACTTGAGTCGTGCGATAACGATCCTTGCATCATCGCTCGTAAACTGAAGGAAAAAGGAGTGAAAGTGACTCCGTTTGTGATAGGACTTGGAATGGACCTTTCCTATTTAGAGAAATTCGATTGCATTGGCGCTTATTCCGATGCGGAAAATAAAGAGTCCTTCCGAAATGTACTGTCGAATGTGGTTTCTAAAACATTAATGAATACAACCGTTCAAATAAACTTGAACGACATCAGCAAAAAACCGACGGAAACGAATGTGACGCTATTTTTGTATGAGGCGGGGACCAATAACTTGAAATATACCTTCACGCACACACTGAATCGCAAGAACTTACCTGACACCTTGGTCATTGATCCTGCATTGACTTACGATTTAGTGGTAAACACCTTGCCTCGCATAGAGAAAAAAGGGATTGTCATTCAAAAGTACACACACAATACCATCATCGTTGATGCACCGCAAGGATACATCAAATTTACCGCGCTGAAAAACACGCAAAATCCAAGTTTTCAAATGCGCGTTTCCCAAAAAGATGAGGCGATTACCTTAAACGCGCAAAACCTCAACACGACACAGAAATACTTAGTGGGGACATACGACTTAGAAATATTCACCTTGCCAAGAACCTATCAACGCATAGAGGTCAATCAAAGCAAAACGACTTTTGTGGATGTTGTTCCAGCAGGGACGTTTCAATATGTAGTGGTGAAGACTACGGTTGGACAAATTTTCTACGAACGTTCACCTGAAAAATGGGAATGGGTCTGTAATTTAGACGAAACTGTTTTAGAAGGAAAATGGACACTTCAACCGGGGAATTACAAAGTGGTTTACCGCGAAAAGGACCAGAAATCCAGCGCATATACGAAAGAAAAAAAATTCAGAATTGATTCAAACAAAACACTCTTATTAAATTTATAGTTATGGAATTTGAAATACTTGGAAACAAAGACACACGATCAGGATTCGGTGAAGGATTAGCAGAATTGGGGCGTACCAATCCTAACGTTGTAGCACTGTGTGCTGACCTAACAGGATCTTTGAAAATGGATGCGTTTCAAAAAGAACAACCTGAGCGTTTTTTCCAAGCTGGAATTGCAGAAGCGAACATGATAGGCTTGGCTGCAGGTATGACCATCGGTGGGAAAATTCCATACACTGGGACCTTTGCTAACTTTTCGACTGGACGTGTATACGATCAGATTCGTCAATCCGTAGCTTACTCTCAGAAAAACGTTAAAATTTGTGCTTCTCACGCCGGACTTACATTGGGTGAAGATGGTGCTACTCACCAAATTTTGGAAGACATCGGAATGATGCGTATGTTGCCAAACATGACGGTCATCGTTCCTGCTGATTTCAATCAAACGAAACAAGCAACGATTGCTATTGCAGAACACAACGGACCAGTCTACTTGCGTTTTGGCCGTCCAGTTATGCCGATTTTTGTTAAACCAGATGCGAAGTTTGTCATTGGAAAAGCAGATGTTTTAACTGAAGGAACAGATGTAACAATCATCGCATGTGGACACCTAGTGTGGAAGTCGATTGAGGCCTTAGCCATTTTAAAAGAAAAAGGCATTTCTGCAGAATTAATCAACATGCACACCATCAAACCGTTAGACGCAGCAGCGATTTTAAAATCGGTTTCTAAAACGGGTTGTGTGGTAACAGCAGAAGAGCACATGATGAATGGTGGACTCGGAGAAGCGGTTTCACAAGTCCTAAGCAGAGAGTTACCTTGTCCACAAGAATATGTGGCCGTAAATGACTCGTTCGGAGAAAGTGGAACACCCATGGAATTGATGACTAAATATGGCATTGATACGCAAGATGTGGTGAATGCGGCAATGAAGGCGATTGCCCGTAAAGGCTAATTAATTCCCAACGTTTTTTACCAATTCATGCGCTTCTTCCAAGTTGGAGAATGCTGGATGACAGGTGCCTTTTGTGCAGACATAAATTCCGTCCAAATATTCAGCCGATATTGGTAAGGATTGGTGGTAAGACAACAAGGTGTTTTCTGGCCAAAGACAAGGTGCTACTTGACTCTGGTTTAATACATGTACTTCTGTAAATCCTTGGTTTAATTCCAACAACAAGGAAGCCCAATTGGAGTACCCGGATCCATATGTTTCCATCCCGTCGTACATGTTCGCTATCATTTGACGCGCATAATCGACCCATGCATTTGAACGATAATAATGTCCTAGACGCAAAAAGTTCCTTGCCATTACGGAATTACTTGAAGGAATCACATTGTCATGTAATTCCATTTTTCGCACAACGAGCGAACTGTCCTGTTTTGTGAAATAGCACATTTTACTTTGTGGATGCATAAATTCCTTTTCGACAAAAAGCGTCAAGTTATGTGCGTGTTCCATCCACACGATTTCACCTGTTCGTTGGTACAGATGAATGAAGGCATCAATCACATGTGCGTAATCTTCCAAAAATCCATCTACACTTGCTACCCCGTTGGTGTTTACATGAAGTAATTGACCGGAAGACTGCAGTTGTTCTTCCAGTATCCATTTTCCAATTTTTCTCGCCTCCAAGAGAAATTCCTCCGCTTGAAAAACGAGATAGGCTTGACAAAGTCCACGTATGAGCAATGCATTCCAAGAGGTTAGGCACTTGTGGTCAAGTCCTGGACGAATGCGTTTTTCGCGTTCAGATAACAACAGGTATTTCCACTCGGCAACCTTTGCTTGTAAAACGGGAATTTCCATGGACCATTTTTTCGCGAAGTCAACATCAGACATCGTTTTTAATAAGATGTACTTTCCATCCTCCCAGTATCCCCGATCCGTCACTTGATAATAGTCCGCGAACATTAAAAACTCCTGACCCAATAGACTTTTAAGCTCCTGTTCCTCCCAACAATAAAACTTTCCTTCTTCTCCCTCACTATCCGCATCTAAGGCACTATAAAATGCCCCAGAATCTGCGCGCATTTCTCGGGTTAACCAAGTGAAAATTTCATTCACCAACATACGATACGCATCATCATTAAATGCTGCGTAGCCCAAGGAAAACAACTCCAACAGCTGCGCATTATCGTACAGCATTTTCTCGAAATGAGGAACTTTCCAAATCATATCCACAGAATAACGCGTGAATCCACCACCTATGTGGTCGTATATTCCGCCATAGGACATTTTATCGAGGGTCAACTGAACAAAAGACCTCAACTTCTCATCCTGGAAGACGTCACTATGTCGAAGTAAGTAGAGATAATTTGTAGGCATGGGGAATTTAGGCGCGCGGTTCATTCCCCCTTCCATGAAATCAAACTGCTTTTTCCATCGAGCAACGAGTTCAAGTAGCTTTTCATCTTTCAATTCTGCTTCATCCTGTGGAAGCGCAATCAATTCATTGACCGAAAGTCCTTCGTGCAACTTTGTTGCGTATTCTTCTACTTTTTCGGTGTCCTGTTGAAAGGTATATACCAGAGATTTCAAAATGTGTATCCACTGTTCCTTTGGAAAATACGTTCCACCATAAATTGGTCTTCCGTCGGGCAACGTGATGCAATTCAGTGGCCATCCGCCTCTTTGCGTCATGAGTTGCACCGCAGACATATAGACATTGTCAACATCAGGACGCTCTTCACGGTCCACTTTGATATTGATAAAATGAGCATTCATCAAGTCCGCCACTTCTTGATCCTCAAAACATTCATGTGCCATCACATGACACCAATGGCAAGCTGAATATCCAACACTAATCAGTACCAATTTATTCAATCGTTTCGCTTCTTCAAACGCTGCCTCTGACCATGGTATCCAGTGAACAGGATGATGTGCATGCTGCACTAAATAAGGCGAAGATTCGTGAATTAATGAATTGGTAGCTGTCATGATGATTATTAGAAAACAAAGAAAACTTATATTTGTTGAATAGATTCAATCCGTGCAACAATTTCGTCCGATACAAGTACTTTTTTTCATTGTTCTAGTACTTTCTTTTTTATTGATTCCTTCTTTTTTACTGCCGAAAGGCGGTGCTCATTTGCTCGGTGTAAAATGGCAATTTCTCCCATTTGAGGAAGTCCTTCAGCCCAAAAAACAAGTCAAAAAAGACATCGCGAAAATCATTCAAAAGGTTGACACAACTGATATTAACTCCAATTTAGTCAAACACAAGGGCATTTCTTCGGGGAAACTTGGACTTCCGAATGGAGGCGATTTAAGTACTGAAAGTGCAACAACCTTGCATTTAAATGACTTAGCTAGACAAAATTTGTATCGTTTATTCGAACAGTTAAAATCCGTTGCAACAGAAAATAGAAAAATCTCTATTTTTCATTATGGGGATTCACAAATTGAAGGAGACCGAATGACTGGGTATATTCGTCAGCGCATTCAAAATCAATTTGGCGGAAATGGTCCAGGCATGATTCCAGCGACCAACGTATACAACACACAGACCTTTAAGCAAAGCTATTCGCCAAATTTCGAGCGATTGACTTCCTTCTGGGGTAAAAAATTGAGTACGCGTAAATATGGTGCCATGGGCTCCGCATCCATCATGGTGATTGACACCGCCAAATCGAACCGTGGAGAATTATCGGAAGGCTGGATTGAAATAGAAGCGTCAAAGTCTGCTTTTGCAAGAGCGCGGGACTTCAACCAAGTGAAATGTTTTTACACTTCTTGTTTCAAGCCATGTGGGGTAAAAGTATACGAAAACAACAAACTAATCCACGAAGATTCTCTGATTAAAGATGGATTGAGTCATTCAATCGATCTTAATTTTCCAAAAACACCCGGCAAATTAAAATTCGTCTTTAGTACAACGAAAAGTCCTGTTTTTAACGGCTTTGCCTTGGAGGGAGACCTCGGTGTTCAAGTCGTCAATGTGGCCATGCGCGGATCATCCGGACATGCCATTAGTGCGGGAGATGCCTCATTATTTCGCAAAATGCACAATGAATTAAATACCGAATTGTTTATTCTTCAGTTTGGGGGGAATTCGGTTCATGCCTTCAAGGACAGTAGTTCAGTCCGCTATTACATGCGCAGTTTTAAAAGTCAAATACAATACATTCAGCGCATTCGTCCAAGTGCTACCATCTTGGTGATTGGTCCAAGTGACATGTCACAACTCAGCAATGGCATCTTTGAAACGTATCCATACCTTTCCTATTGTGTGAATCAAATGAAAAAAACCTGCGACGAAACGGGTGCAGCATTTTGGGATTTATTTGCGGCCATGGGTGGAAAAAACTCCATGCCATCTTGGGTGAGTCAAGGACTAGCTGGAAAAGACTACATTCATTTTACACCGCGAGGAGCGAGTTATGCTTCCCAATTGTTTTACGACGCTTTTATCGCAGAGTATGCTAAATGGTTAAATGGTGAAACTGGCGCTAAAAAAGAAACGGCGGAATGATTTCACGCATCCTTTTTTTATTCCTTTTACCTGGGGCCTTGTTCGCGCAAGTCATGGATTTACGGCAATTGAATCAGCATAAAATTCCGTCAGAAGATTCCCTAATTGCTGCCAAATATCCATTCATCAATACGGATTGCAACGTCTTCCAGTTTTTTACGCCGGAAAGCCCAAATTGGACCTATTTGCATGAACAGATGTCCTTGATGATTGCCAATAAAGATCGAAAATTGAACTTTTACCATATTGGTGGCTCACATATTCAGGCGGACATCTACACCCATGATTTTCGCACATTCCTACAAAGCAATTGGCCAGGATTAAGCGGGGAAAGAGGACTGGTTTTTCCCTTTGGACTTGCCAAAACAAATAATCCATCCAATTATCATTTCTCCTCACCAAATGTGTGGAAATCCTACCGTAGCGTCAATGACCATCCAGATGATTTAGACTATGGATTAACCGGGGCAACCATTCGTTGTTCGGATTCTGTGATTACCATCAACTTCAAACACATGCGAACGATGGTAAAACCACCATTTAACAAACTGCGCATTTATCACAATACGGGTGCTTTTCCGTATGACTTGAATTTTGGTGGACAAGAACTGCTTGTAAGTGAGACCTTTCATCATGTGGAATTAGGCTACTCGGAGATTACGTTTACGGATTACATTGATTCCTTGGATTTACAGTTTATTCGGAATATTGCGGGTCCAAGTACCTTGGAAATTTACGGTTTTGAATTGCTGAATGAACTTCCCGGAATCACGTATAATGCCATAGGAATGAATGGTGCAGGCTTGTATACCTACTTGGCTAATGAACATTTTTTAAGGGATTTAAAAATTCATCCACCAGATCTTTTTGTGTTTTCAGTAGGAACAAACGATGCCTATACAAGTGCCGCTAGCTTCAAACCAGAAGTCTACAAAAAAAACTTAGCGGCTCTGATGAACATTATTTTGGAAGTGAATCCAAAATGTGCGCTTTTATTGACGGTGCCAAATGACAATCAATTTCACAATGCACCCAATAAAAATACAGCGCGTCAGCGCGAAGTCATTTTGCAATTGGCGCAAGAATACCAAATGGCCGTATGGGATTTTTACGGCATTATGGGAGAACTCGGGTCTTCGGTCACATGGAGGAAAAACGGACTCATGCAAGGGGACTATGTCCACTTCACCGCAGAAGGTTATCACTTAAAAGGAAAATTATTAATCGATGCATTTTTAAACTATTTAAGTGCATTTGACGAACTTAGCCGCTAATTATGGAGAGAATTTACCAACTTTTTTCGTTCGACGTCAAGGAGCCACTCATATTCACGCAACTTGATTTCTGGCTATTTTTCATTTTGGTGATGGTCATCTTCTCGGCAATTCACAAGCACTTCTTCGTGCGCAGCATCTTTTTGAGCGTCATCAGTTTGTTCTTCTATTTCAAGACTTCTGGATTATTCGTTTTGCTGCTGGGACTAACCTTAGTTGTCAATTATTTCTTCGGGACACGTGTTTCACTCGCAGAGAAAGATCGTTCAAAAAAATGGTATATCGCCTGCTCGGTCCTCTTTAATCTACTCTTGTTAGGTTACTTTAAATATGCCTATTTCTTTACGGATTCCTTTAATCAGTTGTTCCATACGAAGTATGAAATCGTAAATCAGTTTGCTCTCTGGGGAAATGGATTCTTTGGAGCAGGAACCTTTGTCGACAAAATTCTCATTCCAGTTGGCGTATCCTTTTTTACCTTTCATAACATCAGTTATGTGGTGGACATTTACCGCAAAGAAATCAAATTAAGTAGTTTCTTCGACTACGCATTTTACGTGACTTACTTTCCACATTTGGTCGCAGGACCCATTGTTCGAGCAAGGGATTTCATTCCTCAAATCAATCAACCATTTGTCCTAAATAAACAAGATTTTAGTTGGTCCTTGGTACAAATTACAAAAGGCCTTTTCAAAAAAATTGTGCTGGCGGATTACATTGCCGTGCATTTTATTGACAAGATTGCCGATTCACCAGAAGCCTATCCTGGATTTATCAGCGTCTTAGCTATGTGGGCTTACTCCTTACAGATTTATGGAGATTTCTCCGGATATACCGACATCGCAATTGGCATCTCGCGTTTGATGGGATTCACGTTATTGGAAAACTTCAATTCCCCATACAAAGCTATTTCTGTTGCCGATTTTTGGAGAAGGTGGCACAAATCGCTCGGTTCCTGGTTACGCGATTACTTGTATATTCCTTTGGGTGGAAATCGTTCAGGTGGTATCGGAACATACATCGCCTCAACAATCATTTTTGTCTTCTTGATTTTCATTACACAATGGTATGAATTGGTCTATGTTTACTTCGGACTCATGGCCTTATACTTCCTCTGTTGGCACTTTTTTCCCAAGTTTAAACATTACCTCAACCGTGATTTAAATTTGCTGATAACCATGGTCGTCGGAGGACTCTGGCATGGAGCGAGTGAGAATTTTGTCATTTGGGGAAGCATGAACGGACTCGCCTTGATTTTTTATCAGTATTGGAAGAAAATTAGTCCGTATGAGCAAAGTACATCATGGGGAATTCGCGCATGGCGCATCTTTCTTACCTTCAACTTTATTACGTTTACACGCATTTGGTTTCGCTTGGATGAAGCAGGTGAGCCATTAAAAATGATCGACCACATTTACCAACATTTCGACTTTTCATGGAATGTATTCGTGAAAGTGCTGGAAACGTATCAAACCGTATTCTGGTTGATTTTGGTTGGATTTATTTTGCACTGGTTGCCACAGTCGTGGAAGGACAAAGGCACTTCCACATTTGCGAAGATTCCTTTTCTCTTTCAAGCATTGAGTATTGCGCTCAGTGTTTTTCTGATGTACCAAGCAATCTCAGATACCTTTAAACCATTCGTGTACTTTCAGTTCTAAGCTGCTAGGTAGTAACTGAAGAAAAGTAAGTCGACTCCCACACAAACGATTCCTGCATAAGCAATCCATTTCATGGGTGCAACAGCAAGCAACAAACTCAGCGTAAGCATCGTTGGAATCACAATGGCAATTAAAGCAAAGGTACTTTCCAATGCGCCCATTCCTACGGTAAGTCCACCTAAACAACCTACTACCAATAAAATAATGGCAATCCATCCAAAACGATTGAACTCCATTTCATTAATCAATTTATCAAACATGGCATTTATTTTTCTTCAAAATTCGTGGCTTTTGAGGGGGAAATAAATGAGATTAATTGTCAAAAAAGCTGATTTTTGTCAATAAAATCAAGCATCTTGAATTTAGTTGTCCAATTACTTGACAAACGGGGTCTTGATGTCGTATCTTTGCGCCCTACTTCATTTAAGTAGGTAAATACAGAGTTTATGAGCAAAATGAAACTATCGGAGTTCGACTTCGAACTTCCAGAAGAGTTAATCGCCAATTATCCTACAGAAAATCGTGACGAATCGCGTTTGATGGTGATTCACCGTGAAACAGGAAAAATTGAGCACAAATTATTCAAAGATGTCTTGGATTATTTCTCCGAAGGTGACGTAATGATCATGAACAACACGCGTGTATTTCCAGCTCGAATGTATGGAAACAAAGAAAAAACTGGTGCGAAAATCGAAGTATTCTTGTTGCGTGAGTTGAACCGCGAAAGTTTACTTTGGGACGTTTTGGTTGATCCAGCGCGTAAAATCCGAATTGGAAACAAATTGTACTTTGGTGAAGACGATTCGTTGGTAGCTGAGGTCATTGATAACACCACTTCACGTGGACGTACATTGCGTTTTTTGTTTGATGGTCCTTACGAAGAATTCAAAGCTAAAATCACTGAACTAGGTGAAACACCCCTTCCGAAATACATCAAGCGCGAAGTTGAACCAGAGGATGAAGAGCGTTACCAAACTATTTTTGCGAAAGTAGAAGGAGCCGTTGCTGCGCCGACAGCCGGACTTCACTTCTCTCGTCAATTATTAAAAAGATTGGAGTTAAAAGGAATTGATTTCGCTGAAGTTACCCTTCACGTTGGACTCGGCACTTTCCGTTCCGTAGAAGTGGAGGATTTAACGAAGCATAAAATGGATTCCGAACAAGCCATCATACCGGAACAAGCGGCAGATATGGTGAACAACGCAAAACGCAAAAAACAACGCGTTTGTGCAGTGGGAACAACAGCCATGAGAGCGATTGAATCTTCTGTATCGACAGAAGGGTATTTGAAACCATTCGATGGTTGGACAAATAAATTCATTTTTCCTCCATACGAATTCAGCATTGCGGACAGTTTAATCACAAACTTCCACACGCCACTTTCTACCTTGTTGATGATGATTTCTGCTTTCGCAGGACATGAATTAATGATGCAAGCGTACCAAGAAGCAATCAAAGAAAAATACCGTTTTTACTCGTATGGCGATGCCATGTTGATTTTGTAAAATCGATCACATTCTGATATACAAAAAAAGAGAAGGTGTTACCTTCTCTTTTTTTTTGTCATTTCTTTTATGCTTAATCTGCGATTATTAAGATATAGTTGTTCTTCTTTCCTTTTCCAAGCAACACATATTTGTCATTGATGAGTTGTGCTGGTTCAATGATAAATTGCTCGTCTACCTTTTCTTTGTTGACAGAAATTGCATTTGCTTTCAACTCGCGACGTGCCTCGCCATTGGAGGATAAAAATCCAGTTTTAGCAGCCATCGCATCGATGATACTGATTCCCGAACCAAAGTCAGAACGCGGAATAGTCGCTTGTGGAACGCCTTCGAAGATGCTAAAGAAATCTTGTTCTGAAAGTGCTTTCAAGTCTTCTGATGTCGATTTTCCGAAAAGGATATTACTGGCGCTAATTGCCGTGCGAAGTGCTTCTTCACTATGAACACGAATCGTGATGTCCTCAGCTAAGGCTTTCTGTAAAACACGTAAGTGTGGTGCTTCCGCATGTTCTTTTTCCAACGCTTCTATTTCTTCACGTGTTTTCAAGGTGAAAATACGGATGAAATTGGCAGCATCTTCATCAGCTGCATTCAGCCAATATTGGTAAAATTGGTAAGGGGAGGTTTTCGCTGGGTCTAACCAAACATTTCCGCCTTCTGTTTTTCCGAATTTCGTGCCATCTGCTTTTTTAATCAATGGAGTTGTCACGGCATATGCTTCTCCTCCACCTTTGCGGCGAATCAATTCTGTTCCTGTGACAATATTTCCCCATTGGTCTGAACCACCCAATTGAACGACACATCCCTTGTGTTGATTCAAGTAATAGAAATCATAACCTTGAACCAACTGATAGGAGAATTCTGTAAAAGACATCCCCGTTTCCAAACGAGATTTCACAGAGTCCTTCGCCATCATGTAATTGACCGAAATGTGTTTCCCTACATCGCGAATAAACTCCAAAAAGCTCATGTTTCTAAACCAATCGATGTTGTTCACCATTTCAGCGGCATTCTCACCTTCGAAGTCCAAGAACTTTTCCAATTGGGCTTTCACACAAGCCACATTGTGTTGAAGTGTGGCGTCATCCAATAAATTTCGCTCTTGCGATTTTCCGGATGGATCTCCAACCATTCCTGTCGCTCCTCCCACTAATGCAAAGGGTTTATGTCCCGCTTTCTGAAAATGAACCAAGGTCATGATTTGAACCAAACTTCCGATGTGCAAGGAATCTGCTGTTGGATCAAATCCAATATAACCAGACGAACTTTTCTTTAATAGTGCTTCTTCTGTTCCGGGCATAATGTCGTGAATCATCCCCCTCCACTGTAATTCTTCGATAAAATTCGTTGGCATCTTATTTTGTTAATTCTTTAAATACTTCTTCTAATGATTTTTGCTCGATGTTCAAGGTTAAAATCAACCAGTTTTGTTGCTGTGCATATTGCGCTACTGATTTACGTAAATCTTCCGTAGCAACAGATTCAATCAGCCAGCCTTTTTCCAAAGCTTCCACTTTACTCACATTTGGAATTTTACTCAACTGTGCTTTTGTTACCGCAGAATCAAACTCCACATACACCGTCTGGTGCTCGAATTCTTGCTGTAAGGTTTTCGCTTTATCATCCGCAACGATTTGTCCCTTGGATAAGATAATCACACGGTCGCAAATCGCCTCGACTTCCTGCATGATGTGTGTTGAAAGCAATACGGTTTTTTGTTTACCAATTTGACGAATCAACTCGCGAATTTCCACCAATTGATTGGGGTCCAAGCCAGTGGTTGGCTCATCGAGGATCAATACTTCTGGATCGTGGATAATGGCTTGTGCTAATCCAACGCGTTGACGGTATCCCTTAGATAAAGCGCCGATTTTTTTATTCTGTTCGACGTCAAGTCCGACTGCATGCACCATTTCCGCTACGCGTGCTTTCAAGTTTTTCACCTTGTAAATACGCCCGACAAATTCTAGGTATTCGCGCACGTACATATCCACATAAAGCGGATTGTTTTCCGGTAAATAACCGATCATTTGACGCGTCTTCAACTCGTCCACATCGACTTTAATTCCGCCAATGTATACTTCACCTGAACTCGCAGGAATGTATCCGGTCATGATTTTCATGGTGGTCGATTTTCCAGCTCCATTTGGACCTAAAAAAGCGACAATTTCACCTTTGTTCACAGAGAAACTTACATCCCGCACTGCGGCTTGTTCTCCATAATATTTAAAGAGGTTTTTTACTTCTATTGACATCGCAAAGCGAAGTTAATAAAAATCAAGGACGTATCTACTTTGTTGGTATTTTCCTTGAGAATACCGCATAGAAAAAGGCAAACAAGGTGATGCCCATTTGGGATTCTAGTGTGTCCTCGAATAAGAAGGTGACAAGAGCAATGATTCCGAAGATAAATCCAACAGACTGCTGCCATTTGAATTGTTGAACAATGAACTTCAATTGGAAGAACACAAAGAATAAAAAACCAAGGATTCCAAACGTCAAATAGTAGGTTAAATAGGAATTGTGCGCGCGCAATCTGCGTTCTGCGGTGAGCGGTGAATGACGTACATCATACATTTCTTGCATGGCATCATCTACATCTCCGGTGCCTACGCCAATGATCCAATGGTTTTCAATAATTGCCCATGCATTTTTCCAATATTCAATGCGCTCCAAGATGGAATGTCCAGATGGATTCGAAGCGTGGTGAATTTGATAACGAATGTCCAATAATCTCGCTTGAATGCCGCCATACGTTTCATGTACATCCGCATAACCTCTTTCGATAAAACGGATGTCTTCTTTGCTTAATTGATTCACGCCAGACGCGGTCGCACACAAAGCTTTGGAGGACAAATACCTTTCCAAGGTGCTTCTGACCGGTTGCTTGCGTTGATCTAAGCTATCGTAATTCAAGGTGGAGCGCTTGTTCCAAGCTGTTTCCATTTCGTCGTAGCGTTCGCTGCAAGGAACTGGATAATTCACTGGAAAGGATAAATAGTAAAAAAGTCCGATAACACTTCCCAAAACGGACACATAGCTCAAGATGAGTACCCAATACAAACGCTTGATGTACAATAAAAAAGTGAGTAAGATCATCAGTACAATTGCAACGGATATAATGCCGGATAACACTTGACTGTAAAAGGTATAAACGAGGAAGAAAACAGCTGCAAGCACATATGCATTTCTGTGTTTACGTTGGGTGTAGATGCGCTCCAAACAGAAGGCCAAGCCAATGCCAATTAAAATGCCATAGCGGATGTGTGATCCGAACAAGGACATGTCCCGGATGTCAATTAAATGCAATTTTTCCGGGAAAAAGTGAAAGGCGATGAGGTTGATGACCGCCGTAATAACCAAGGTCAGTAAAAAGTAACCAATCAAACGTTGCCAACGTTTTGGACCAAGAATTGGGTGAGATCCAACGATGATTGGAATCAGTAACAAGGATGTTTTCTTGCGTAAATCATCTAAGCCATAATCAACATTGCTGGTCCATAGAAATCCGAGGAGATGTAGGACATAAAACCCAAGAATAAACAAGATGAGTTTATTGTCCTTCAGTCGTTGCCAATATGCACTAAAGTTGGCTTCTAGAATCAGATTCAAGACACCCAACAACAATCCCATGGACATGAGAAACTTACTACAAACGACTCCTACAATGAAGAGTGCCAACACAAAAAAATGCAGGCGTTGATGGATGTTCGGGCCGAAGTAGCGTTTCAACATAGTTGCTTAACGCTTATTTCTTCAAAATAGTGTTCAACTGAGTTGAATTTGTCAAAACTTCGATGGCTTTTTGAACCATGATATCGTTTTTCAAGGATGCCACCGTTCTTCCTTTTTGGAAATAATACCGTGAAATGATCTCGTTTTCAAGCAACTCGGAAATTTCCGCCTTGAATTTCACCAAGTCGCGTTCCTTCGATGGCGTCACTTTGGAAATCATGTCCTCGTAATCTGCTTTGATCTCTTCAAAATACCCCTCTTTTTCAGCTGTTTCCTTCATTTTTTTCAAGGATTCTTCTGAAGCTGTTGTGTATTTAAAATCTTGAGCCAAGGCATATTTCTGAAAATCAGCATAGTCTGATTCCGATAAAGTAAATTCCTCTGCTGTTGCAATGGTCGGATGACTCAAGACGTAATCTGTTGCGTAATTGAAGATGCAATGGCTCGTCATCAAAACAGCAGTTAGACGACTATAATCTGGATTCTCAATTTTGACATCCGGCTCAATTCCTCTTCCATCAATGACATTGCGTCCATTTTTCGTTTGAAATGTTTTCAATAATGAATCGGGGATTTCCTTCGCTTTTGCATTGCTTTCTTTGTCGTAATACTCCAAGCGTTGCACACAGCGTCCGGAAGGCGTGTAGTATTTTGCAATGGTGATTTTGATTTTAGATCCGTATTTCAAGTCATATGTTCGTTGCACCAATCCTTTACCGAAACTTGTCTCACCAATGATTACTGCACGATCCAAATCCTGCAAAGCACCTGAAACAATCTCACTAGCTGAAGCTGATCCCCCGTCAATTAACACGACGAGTGGCATGTCCTGTACAAAGGGTTCTTCTAGGGTTGTGTACACGCGATTTTCTTCCTTCACTCGTCCTTTTGTCGTGACCACAACTTGATTTTTTGGCACGAAGAAATTGACGATTTTCACTGCTTCTATGAGCAATCCACCGCCATTTCCTCGCAAATCAAGCACCAATTGTTTGGCGCCATCTGCTTGAAGTTTCTGAATGGCGTTTTTCACATCAGCCGAAGCAGTTTGTGTAAAGCTGTTTAACTTCACGTATCCCACTTCTCCTTTTAACAGACCGAAATACGGAACATCCGGAATCTTGATTTCATCCCGAGCAATGGTGATTTTCTTTTTCCCTTCGCCTTTGCGCTCGATTTCTACTTCAATGCTTGTTCCTTTTGGACCTTTCAAGGCATCTGACACCTCATCAGACGATTTTTTCGCCATGTTTTTTCCATCGATGCTTAAGATTTTATCTCCTGCTTTGATGCCGCTTTTCGCTGCCGGACAATTTTCGTACGGTTCAGCAATGTAGATGTAATCACCCATTTGACGAATCAAGGCACCGATTCCACCGTATTGACCAGTCGTCAATAAGCGGTAATCTTCAATGTTCGATTCGTGGTAATAAACGGTGTAAGGATCCAATTCTTTTAACATGGCATCAATGGCCGTTTTTGCCAATTTTCCGTCCTGCGGTTCATCGACAAAGTACAAGTCTAAATGCTCGTATATTTGGTCCATGATTTCCAAGTTTTTCAAGGTCTCAAATCCGTTGGACTGTGTCCAAGCAGGTGTTAATCCCACACAAAACGTGGCAATCAATAACAAGGCGTTCAGGCTATTCTTCATGTGTTAAATCAATTATTAATTTATCGAGTGCTTTTATCAATTTTTGTTCCAATTCAGCGTAGGGCATCCGTTCGTTGAACTGATAGATCAGCGCAAAATTGATTTTTTTATGGCAATCTGTCAAGTGTTTTTCCAACGGCGCTTTATTTAAACGCAGAATTTCACGGAGACAGCGTTTTACGTAATTCCGATCATGTGCATGTTTCATGCGCTTTTTGGGCACGGAAAACAGCACTTGAAAAGCATGTTCCATTTCCTCTTGCGTCTCCTGATACATCAACGTGAGGGGATACGCTTTTAGTCTTTGTCCTTCGGCAAACAAACGATCAATGCGTTTTAAACTACACAGTTTATAGGCTTTACCGAGGGCAAATTCTTTGGTCATGTTACTCAATTAGTGTTCGCTTGGAGATTCTGAGTCGAACAATTCCACGATTTCATAACGAAAGTCCGTGAGTTTTTTCAAACTTCCCGCATCCTCATATCCTCCAGTAAAGTCCATGAGAAAACTTGCGTAAAGGGTTTTCATCGTACTTAAGCGCGGATGAACTTCCAATTTTTTATACACGCTACCCGAAAGAAAGCCTGGTTTTTCACCAAGTACCAATTTCGTTAAGGAATGAATGATTTCATTCGACAATTCAATCAATTCTTTTTCATCAAAGTGTGCCATTATTCTGAAAGTTTATTGTCGTCAATTTCTTCAAAATCATCAAAGGAATCATCCGATGGATTTTTTTTCGTGCCCATACTAGTGCGGACATTCACCATCGGTTTTCCAGAGATGATGAAATTCAAGGCATTGAGCATTTTGACAAACAATCCTGTCAAGAAGAAGAAACCAATGACTTTGAAAATAAATCCAATTAAGACCGTGTTTTCGATGTCCAAAATGCTGCGTTGAAACCATCGGGAAATTCCATTTTCAGAATACTGTGGAAAGAAAACGAATCCAACAAAGGCCATGGCGGAAACCACGAGAAGTCCAATTTCCCAATTGCGATGGAAGGGAACATCATTCAATCCTTGAGTGAAATTTGTCATGAGCTGAATGCGCTGTTCTTTTTGTTGTAATTTGCCCAGAAAGTAAACCATAAGAATGATGAAACTTGGGGCTAAACTGAGGTAATTGACTTGAAAACCGGGTTCATCTAATTGTTCCAAACAAAAGAGAAAAGTGACATTTACGAGGAATAAATACTTGACCGTCTTGATCAGGTAAATTTCCCCCAAGGTACGCTTGCGTCCGCCTATGAGCAACTTCAATCCAAGTTCGATGAAAAACCACAGGAATCCGTAGATGGCAAAGAGGACACCAAGTCGAAAAATAAGGTTGATGAGTTCCAAAATTCTTGTTTTACACGAAGGTAGGAAATAGTTTCAAGTCAGCGTTCACTTGACAAAAGGGATTCGTGTTTTTCGCTTAGTTCAAGCACTTGCAAGGTGGATCGAGTAAGATTTTTACATTCGGCATTTTGCGCTTTAGGTCATCAGCAAAATTGGTTCCATACATTACGCCTTCTATGTTTAACACGCGGAGCTCCTTTAATTGAAACAATCCCGTACCAAAATCACCAATGAGGTTATCATAGAAATCAATGTTTTCCAAATGCGTACAGTTTTCAATTTGATTCGGAATAGACTCGATGCGATTTCGTGAAGCATTCAATCGTTTCAAGTTGGGAAGTTGACAAACCACCAATGGCAAAAAGGTAAATTTGTTTTTACCCATATTTAACTCCGTTAATTCTGTGAAATTTTTAAGTTCCTCTGGCAGGTTTGAAAGCTGGTTTTTTTCAAGGTTCAAGTAGGTGAGCTTTGTATATTTCCAAAGGTCATTTGGCAGCGAATCCAATTTCATTTTTTCAAGGGAAATGGCACGAACGGAATCCGGATGGACACCCGCTAGTTCGTTCCATAGGTATACGCGTCCATGATGGAGCTGCGCCATACTCAGGTAACTAAGCAGTATGAAAAAAAGCGCGAATAGCTGCTTCATCTTGTTGAATTTGAGCTTTTAACTCTTCTAAGTTAGGGAATTTTTGTTCCGGTCTAAAAAATTGACACACTTCGACGCGGCAATCAGCACCGTATATTTCTTGTTCAAAATCAAACAAGTGCACTTCTATTTTACGTTCCAGTTTCTCTTCTTCGATGGTTGGACGCCATCCGATGTTCATCATGCCATGGTGAAGCTGTCCCGCTACTTCGATGTTAACGGCATATACTCCATTTGCCGGAATGATTTTGTGTGGATCGTTGAGTTGAATGTTCGCCGTTGGAAATCCAATACGTCGTCCATTTTGCAATCCTTTTGTTACCGTTCCGGTGAGTTCGAAGGGGGCGCCTAAGCACGAATTGGCAACCGACATCTCTCCTTCCAAAATGGCATTTCGAATTTTCGACGAAGAGATATACACCTCATCAATTTGTTCTGCTGGAATCTCGAGTAACTCAAAAAATCCTTGATCGGCATACGTTTGCAGAAAGGCTAAATTCCCCACGCGCTTATGCCCAAATTGATGATCGTATCCAATGATAACCTTTTTCGCTTGTAGTCCTTTGATTAATATTTCCTCCACAAAATTCTTGGCGGATAAGTCTGCGAATGCTTTTGAAAAGGGATAAATTACCACGTTTTCGAGTCCAATACGCGCCAATTTCGTCATTTTCTCCGCTTGAGTTTGCAGGAGCTGTACATCCGGTTTATCGGGAAAAAGGACCATTCTTGGGTGCGGATAAAACGTCAGCAACACACTTTCTCCTCCGATTTTCGCTGCTTCTGAAATCACCGTTTTGAGAATCTCCTGGTGGCCAACATGCACGCCATCAAAGGTGCCAATCGTTACGACTGCGTTTTGAATGGGCGTTAAATCTGTAAGTCCTTCGAATATTCTCATGGTCTGAAATGTGGCGCAAAGATACAGAATTATTGGGCATCGATTTTAGCTATTGCGCCTATCTGAAATCGTCGTATCTTAGCCACTCTAAAATCACCCGTATGAAATTGATCCTATTGCGCGCAAGTTTATTGTTTGTATTTGTAGCGAAACTATTTGTAGCACAAGCCGAGGAAGGCATGCTGATTCCTTCGTTGATCGCCGCTTTTGAGTCCGATATGAAGGCGAAAGGAATGAAACTTACCGCTGCTGACATCTATAGTGTCAATCATACAAGTATCAAAGATGCCATCCTACAATTTGGTGGGGGATGTACCGCAGAATTGGTTTCTAGTCAAGGATTATTGTTGACAAATCACCACTGTGGTTACGGACAAATTCAATCGCACTCTTCCTTGGAACACGATTACTTGAAAAATGGATTTTGGGCAAAGAACAAGACAGATGAATTAACGAATCCTGGATTAACGGCTATGCGCATCGTGCGTATTGACGATGTGACGAAAGATGTCCTCGCTGGCGCAAGTTCCAAAAGTGATCAAGCAGTGATTCAAGCAAACATCAAAAAATTATGTGCTGCGGCAATCGTTGGAACGCATTACGAAGCGGAAATCAAGGCCTTTAATTATGGAAATGATTATTATTTGATGTTAAAAGAAGTGTTCTTGGATGTCCGTTTCGTGGGAACTCCTCCGAATTCTATTGGAAAATTTGGTGGTGATACAGACAACTGGGTTTGGCCACGTCATACCGGAGATTTTTCCGTGTTTCGCATTTACGTGGGCAAGGACAACAAACCAGCCGCATATTCGCCAGACAATGTTCCTTATACGCCGTTGCATTATTTACCGATTTCCTTTCAAAACCGTCAAGAAGGCGACTTCACGATGGTGTATGGATTCCCAGGTCAAACGGAACAACATGTTGTTTCTTCCTACTTGAAATTCATCATTGAAAAGGAGCGTCCAGCACGCATTCACATGCGCGACCTTTCATTAGCGGTGATCGACGAAGGGATGAAAGAATCGGATTTAACACGCATCCAATACTCCGCAAAACAAGCAAGTATTGCGAATGCGTGGAAAAAGTGGATTGGTCAAATCGAAGGATTGAAAAACCTACAAGCCGTTCAATTGAAATTGGACGAAGAAAAAGCCTATAAAGAAATGGCATTAAGTAAGCCCGAATGGAACAAATACGCGGAGATCGTGAACCAATTGAATTCCATGGTGGAAAAAGACCAGCAAATTGAATTCAACTATGCCATGGGAGCGGAGTATTTTTCTTATGGACCAGAATACTTCAAACTCGTGCGCGGTCTGGAGGATTTAGTGACAAATTATGCTAAATATGCAGAGAATGGAGAATTGGCTAAGGTCATTGAAAAAATGAAAACCTCAGCGGAAGGATTCTTCAAAAACTACAACAATGATGTAGATTGGAACATCTTCATCGACCAAACTAAAGCGTATTTGGATTACACAAAACAATGGACAGACATCACGAAAGACCTGAAGTATTCAGTTGCCAATGAATGGTTTATCAATTACGTCAAAGGAATCGCGACACAGATCTACACGACATCGATCTTCACCAACCAAGAACGCTACTTTGCATTTTTAGATGGATTCAATGAGAAGTCCTTGAAAAAGCTCAACAAAGATGTCGGATACACGCATTTCTACCGTTATTTTCAACCATTCAGAAATGAAACGGTTCCCGCTTATCGCACCTACCAATCGAACATGAATAACCTAATGCAAGTGTATGTAGAAGGAAAATACACCATGTTCCCGAATGAGAAACATTGGCCTGATGCGAATTCTACTTTGCGTATTACTTATGGACAATTGGAAGGATCCGCACCAACGGATGGTATGCGCTACACCGAGCACACCACGTTGGATGGTATCATTGCCAAGTACAATACAGGAAATCCAGATTTTGCCTTGTTGCCACGCATGTTGGAATTACACGCAGCGAAAAACTATGGTCCGTATGCACAAGGAGATGAATTATGGATTTGCTTTACTGGATCCAATCATACCACTGGAGGAAATTCCGGTTCGCCTGTATTGGACAAAAATGGCTATCTCATGGGGCTTAATTTCGACCGCTCATGGGAAAGCACCATGAGTGATTATCTGTTCGACCCGAATCGTTGTCGCAATATTGTGGTGGACATTCGCTACGTGCTTTGGGTGATGGATATTTACTCCGACGCCAAACACTTAGTCGACGAAATGACATTAATGAAAGAATAAATTTATATTTGCTTTTTTTTACATCTTTTTTCCGCTCACAAATGAGGAATTTTTTCTTGCTTATCGCGCTTTTTGTAACGACAATCAGTGCTCATGCCACAAAAGAACGCATTCAGTATTCACAGAAAATTGAAGGGTACTTAGTTGACTACAAAACCCACAATGAAGTGGAAAAGGTAAAAGTGAGTTTAACTTCCCTTGTTACCGGTAAAGTCTATACAACCGAAACGGATGAAGATGGTGTGTTCACCTTCAAACATGTGCCAATTGGAAAAAGCATGTTATTGCTTATTGATCCTGATTATCGTCCAGACACCTTGAAAATTTTTGAAACCAATGCCAAAGAGCACTTGGTTCATTATACCTTTAGTAAATCAGAACCTTTTACAGCGAACCTAGAGGTTTCTTGGATGTTCAACTGGGGAGATCACAAAGTGACAAAAAATGGAAAAACAACCATTGTTGAGCACTATTGGTCACACATGGCAGCCATTGTGGTTTTAGTCCTTTACGGCCTTTGCTTACTTTTGATTTTCTACTACAGTGTGGTTCAATTGTCCTTGGCATTTGCCTATAGAAAACAAAGGAAAGCACAACAAAGTCGTGTGGAACCAGCTTTTGATTTAGCCAATGCACCAAAGGTAACGGTTCAATTGCCCATGTATAACGAAATGTACGTGGCGGAACGCATCATCGATACCATTGCAGAATTTGAGTACCCAAGAGAGAAGTTTCAAATTCAAGTATTGGACGATTCCACGGATGAGACCAAAGACATCATTGCGAAAAAAGTGGCGGAAGTTGCGGCTCGTGGCATCAACATTCAGCACATTCACCGCGTGGATCGCACGGGTTACAAAGCAGGAGCACTTGACTCAGCGATGAATCAAGTAGAAGGAGAATTTATTGCGATTTTCGATGCGGATTTCGTTCCAGACAAAGATTTCCTATTGCGTACGATGCCATACTTCAACACAGATAAAATTGGTGTTGTTCAAACACGTTGGGGTCACTTAAACAAATCGTATTCCTTATTAACTGAATTACAAGCATTTGGATTAAATGGGCACTTCGCCATCGAGCAAGGTGGACGAAATGCACAAGGACATTACATCAACTTTAATGGAACCGCAGGTGTTTGGAGAAAAGCGTGTATCGAAGATGCCGGTGGATGGGAACACGACACCATTACCGAAGATTTAGATTTGAGCTACCGTGCACAAATGCGTGGATGGAAATTTACCTATTTAGAAGAGGTAGAATCACCAGCAGAATTACCAATTACGATGTCCGCCTTGAAAAGTCAACAACACCGTTGGATGAAAGGTGGTGCTGAGGTGTTCATTAAAATGTGGAAACGCATTGTGACGACGAAAGGATTGAAATTCTCCGATCGCTTACATGGATTGGCACACTTGTTCAATTCTTCTGTATTCGTATTTATCTTGATTCTTTCCTTATTGAGCTTGCCAGTACTACACATTAAAGATTCATTCTCCGATTTGAATTTCTATATTCAAGTGGGTGGCGCGTTTTTATCGAGTACGGTCTTCTTGGCCTTTTATTATTGGAATGCTTACCGCGACAAAACAGGTCATTTCTTTCAGGACCTCTTCCGATTTATTGGACGTTTCGTACAATTCTTAACCGTTTCCATGGCGCTTTCTTTGAGCAATGCGGTTGCTGTAATTGAAGGATACTTAGGTATCAAAAGTTCTTTTGTACGCACACCGAAATTCAACGTGGCGAAAAAAGATGAGTTTACCGGAAACAAATACGATAAGAAAAGTTTGTCCATCATCAACATTGCTGAAGGCGTCTTGATGGTCGTATTCGGTTTCACTGCTGTGAACCGTGCGATTTACGGAGATTTAGGAATGGTGCCTTTCCATTTAATGTTGACCATGGGTTACGGAGTAATCTTCTTCAATACCTTGAAAGAAAACAGAAGTCAGCAAGGATAATTACTCGTTAGTAATAGATAGGCTCTCTAATTTTCCCGTACGGAAATGAAAGGTGCTACGGAAATTTTCTCCTTTTGATGTATAGGTTCCAACTGTATAGTTGTCCTCTCCTGTTTCTTTTCCCTTGAACTTAAACACAAACGATCCCTTCGGATATTTCGTGAAAAATCCTTGTAAAATCATTTCTGCTTGCGCGAGTGGATACACCGATTCTTTGCCTTGAACATTCAAGGAAAGTTTGTCCTTGCCCAAGTGAACGAGGGTTTTTGCGTCATTCATTTCCATGGAACGCTGAATACTCGCATACGGAATATCGCTTGGAAATTTCAAGATCAATAGAAGTCCGGCTAGAAATGATAACATTGAATTCATAGCGCAATTTTAACAAAAATAGTGCCGTAAAATCCCATAAAAGGACTTTTTTTGAGTGATTTCCCTCAAGCCGCTTCGCTTTCGGTATAAAAATGTCCGTGATTGATTGTTGGAGAGAGAATCATGTTCGATAGACTTGGAACTTTTCGCTAACTTTGTTCCAATGCAATTGCCCATGAAAGATCAACAGAAAAACTTAGTGATTTACAATAGTATGAAAGGTGAAAAACAAGCCTTCGTACCCATTCATGAAAATTTTGTTGGCATGTACGTCTGTGGACCTACGCTTTACAGCGAGCCACACATGGGAAACATGCGCACCTTCATCAATTTTGACCTAATCTATCGTTATTTGCTTCACCTTGGATTCCAAGTGAAATACGTGCGCAACATTACAGACGCCGGACACATTACCAACAGTGCAGGAAACGATGAGGACTCCATTGGTAAAGCAGCACGCGCAGAACAATTACAGTCCTTGGAAATTGTCTACAAATACAATGTACGCTTCCAAGAATTACAACGCATTTACAATTTATTGCCGCCGAGCATTGAGCCAACAGCTACTGGACACATTCAAGAGCAGATTGAAGTCATTGAGCAAATTATGGACAATGGCTACGCTTATGTCGTGAACGGCTCTGTTTACTTCGATACAAAGCGCTACATGCAAGATTATAATTATGGCATCTTGAGTGGACGCAAAGTAGATGAATTGGAAAATGAAACGCGCAACTTGAACGCGCAGGACGAAAAACGTTTCTTTGCGGACTTCGCACTTTGGAAAAAAGCGAATCCAGATGATATGCAAATTTGGCGTTCACCTTGGGGTGATGGAAATCCAGGATGGCACATTGAATGTACAGCGATGAGCACCAAATATTTGGGAAAACAATTCGACATTCACGGTGGAGGAATGGACTTAAAATTCCCACATCACGAGGACGAAATCGCTCAAAGTTGTGGCGCGCATGGTACCAACCCTGCAAACTATTGGATGCACGCAAACATGTTGAACGTCAACGGACAAAAAATGAGTAAGTCCTTTGGAAATTACTTTTTGCCCAAAGAAATCATCGAAGGAACAACCGAATTGTTCGACAAACCTTATAGCGCAAATGTCCTTCGTTTCTTCATGATGCAAGCGCATTACCGCAGCAACTTAGACTTTACACAAGAAGCTTTAAATGCATCGGAAAAAGGATTTGCACGCTTAATGGAAGGATTAAAAACCTTGGAAAAAGTACCAACATCCACCTCCTCTTTTGACGTCGCTGGATTGATTGCTTCCTTTTATACGGCGATGAACGACGATTTCAATGCCCCGATTTTAGTCGCAAACTTGTTTGAAGGTGTGAAATACATCAACCTCATCAACGATGGAAATGCAAGCATCTCCGCTGAAGATCGCGCTGCCTTAAAACAGGCGATGCACAGTTTTGTATACGACGTCTTGGGATTGATGTCCGAACAGGAATCAGAAAACGGAAAATTAGCACCAGTCATGGATTTAGTACTCGACTTACGTCAGCAAGCACGTACGAACAAAGACTGGACAACCTCCGATAAAATCCGCGATGGACTTGCAGCCGCAGGTATTGTAGTAAAAGACGGGAAAGACGGTACGACTTGGAGTTAATCTTCGGTTGACATCGTTGCGGAAGGCGTCATGAGTCCGTTCCATAATTGAATGCGCATTTCCAATGCTTGTTTCGCACAATCGATTGCTTCTTGCCATTTTTGATCGTCATCGCCACAAATTTCTTCCATCATACGCAAGGAAATTGGTCCGTGGTCGCCTCCATCGATCTCAATGTGACGTTCCAAATAGTAAAGCAATTTGGAAATGTTTTCTTGACCCTGTGAGCTCATTTCACGGAGGATTTCAATAAACATATCCGGAATTAAATCTTCGCGACCAAAGGTGAATACCGAAGCGATTTTGTGCAAATCCCCTGTTTCGATGATCGAAAAAGTAAAGCGAACAAAGTCCTTTGTCTCCTCGTTGATGTTCAACTGATACAAGGCTTCCTCCACCGATTTTCCGTAGGAAATCCACTCGGTTAATTGGTGAATTGGCAAGGTATCCGCGCCGATTTGTTGCATGGCCTCTAAGTACATTTCAAAATGACTAGACACTTTTCCATCGGCATCCACATCAGACTCTTCGCCCAATACAATTTCATTGATAAAGCGGCGTGTCTCCGGACTTCCTTTCGGAGACCATGGAACTTCCACGCAAGTGAGTCCGCGTTGCAAGGCTTTTAACAAACTCATAAAATCCCACACAGCAAAAATGTGCTGTTCCATGAACGATTGAAAATCCTCAATGGTTTGAATTTGCGCATAGAGCGGATGCTCCACCAATTGGTTTCTCAATGCGGTAATTTCTGCTTGTAAGTTGGCAATTCGTGCATTCATAACTGAAATAGTTAGCCGTGAAATAAGGTTCTAAGCGAGTGATAAAATTAAGTGAAGCCCTATGAACTTCCTATCTATTTTAACAAACTTTATACACAAAAGTTGAGCGAAAAATCAACAATTTTTGAATTAGGACAATTTAATTCCTAGCTCTTTCAATTGTGCGTCGTTCAAAGGTGATGGCGCATCGATCATCGTGTCTCTTCCACTGTTGTTTTTAGGGAAAGCGATGTAGTCGCGAATGGACTCTGATCCACCCATTGTTGCGACCAAACGATCCAATCCGAAGGCCAATCCACCGTGTGGTGGCGCCCCATATTCGAAGGCACTCATCAAGAATCCGAATTGCGCTTGCGCTTCTTCTTTTGTGAATCCAAGTAAATCGAACATGCGTGATTGAAGTTCTCTGTCGTGGATACGAATCGATCCTCCTCCTAATTCCACGCCATTCATTGCCAAGTCATATGCATTGGCACGTACTTTTCCTGGTTCCGTATGAATGAGGTGTAAATCTTCTGGTTTCGGCGATGTGAATGGATGGTGCATGGCATGGAAACGTTCGCTGTCTTCGTCCCACTCCAACAATGGAAAATCATACACCCACAATGGTGCGAATTCATTTGGATTTCTCAATCCAAGTTGTGTTCCCATGAACAAACGAAGTTCATTGAGTTGTTTTCTCGTTTTTGACGTTTCACCGCTGAGAAGTAACATCAAGTCACCCGGATTTGCGCCTGCTTTTTCAGCCATGGCTTTCAAATCTGACTCATCGTAGAATTTATCGACACTTGATTTAAAGCTTCCGTCTAAGTTGTATTTGATGTACACCAATCCTTTGGCGCCAATTTGTGGACGTTTCACCCATTCGGTAAGTTCATCCAATTGTTTGCGTGTGTATTCCGAACATCCTACTGCGTTGATTCCCAAAACGATTTCTGAACTATTGAATACCACAAATTCTTTTTGCTGCGCTAAAGCTGTCAAATCCACGAATTCCATTCCGAAACGAATGTCCGGCTTATCCGAACCATAGCGCTCCATGGCTTCCGCGTAGCTCATTCTCGGGAAAGCTCCTTCGAAATTCACGCCACGTACTTCCGCGAACAAATGTTTGATCAATCCTTCGAACATGTCAAGGATGTCGTTTTGTTCCACAAACGCCATTTCACAGTCGATTTGTGTAAACTCAGGTTGACGGTCCGCACGTAAGTCCTCATCGCGGAAACATTTCACGATTTGGTAGTAACGGTCGAAACCACTCACCATCAATAATTGTTTGAAGGTTTGTGGAGACTGCGGCAAGGCGTAGAATTGTCCTTCGTTCATGCGACTCGGCACGACAAAGTCACGCGCCCCTTCTGGTGTCGATTTGATCAACACGGGCGTTTCAACATCCAAAAAGTCTTTGGAGTCTAAGTATTTTCTTGTTTCCAATGCGACACGGTTACGCAAGCGCAACTTTTCCAACACTGGATTTCTTCTTAAATCTAAATAGCGGTATTGCATGCGGATTTCATCACCTCCATCCGTTTCATCCTCAATGGTAAATGGCGGTAACTTCGCTGCATTTAGCACGGTAATTTCCGTCACGTTCAATTCAATCTCACCTGTCGGCATGTTTCGGTTTTTGCTGCTGCGCTCGATTACGGTACCCGTTACTTGGATCACGAATTCACGTCCCAACTTACGCGCTTGTTCGCATAATGCAGCATTCACTTCCATGTTAAACGCCAATTGCGTCAAACCATAGCGATCGCGCAAGTCCACAAACGTCATTCCACCTAAATCGCGCGAACGTTGTACCCAACCAGCTAAGGTCACGGTAGTTCCCACATTTTCCATTCTTAATTCACCACAAGTGTGCGAGCGATACATAACATTGATTTTGAAAGGCAAAGTTACAAAAACTATCCCTAAAATGTAGGTCAGACGGACAGAAAGCGACGGACAAATGGAAATTCTAGTGCTCTTCCATACAAGTTACCTTTCCAAGCAGTAGAAATGTGTAAATTTGTGCAACAAATCGAACAAGTATGTCAACAATTGGATCAGAAGAAATGAAAGGAATTCTAGCACAGCTAGGAATTCAATCGAGCAATTCAGGTGCTTCCACGGGAAGTAACTGGATGAATACAACAGGAGCGAAAATTGATTCCATCTCACCTGTAGATGGAAAATTAATTGCTTCCGTCAACGCAGCAACAGCTGCAGATTACAACGCCTTAATCGAAAAAGCACAAGGAGCTTTTGTTGAGTGGCGTAAAATTCCCGCACCAAAACGCGGAGAAGTTGTGCGTCAATTAGCAGAGCGCATCCGTTTTTACAAAGAGCCACTTGGGAAATTGGTTTCGTATGAAATGGGGAAATCACTTCAAGAAGGATTGGGTGAAGTACAAGAGATGATTGACATCTGTGACTTCGCTGTTGGACTTTCACGTCAGTTGTACGGTTTAACCATGCATTCAGAGCGTCCAGGACACCGTATGTACGAGCAATACCATCCACTTGGAATCGTTGGAATCATTTCAGCGTTTAACTTCCCGGTTGCTGTGTGGAATTGGAACACGGCATTGGCTTGGGTTTGTGGGGACGTTTGTATTTGGAAGCCATCCGAAAAAACGCCGTTAACAGCCATCGCTTGTCAACGCATTACACAAGAAGTATTCGAAGCGAATGGCGTTCCAGAAGGAGTATCGAACGTGATAATCGGCGACGCTGAAATCGGAAAATTAATGGCGAATGACGGACGTGTTCCGTTAATTTCAGCAACAGGATCTACGCGCATGGGTAAATCCGTTGGCGCAGCAGTTGGTGAGCGTTTAGGTCGTTCTTTATTAGAGTTAGGAGGAAACAACGCGATCATCATCACGCCAAGTGCAGACTTGAAAATGGTGGTTCCAGGAGCGGTATTTGGTGCTGTTGGAACAGCAGGACAACGTTGTACATCTACACGTCGTTTGATTATTCACGCATCCATTTACGATAAAGTAACGGAAGCATTGACTTCCGCATATAAGCAATTAAGCATTGGAAATCCATTGGATCAGAACAACCACGTTGGACCATTGATTGACCAAGATGCGGTGAACAATTACCTACACGCCATTGAAGCCGCACAAAAAGAAGGCGGAAAAGTATTGGTTGAAGGTGGTGTGTTAAGCGGTCCAGGATATGAGTCCGGATGCTACGTAAAACCATGCATTATCGAAGCGGAGAACCACTTTGCCATCGTACAACACGAAACATTTGCACCGATTCTTTACGTGATGAAATACACGGGCGATGTTCACGAAGCGATTGCCATGCAAAATGGCGTACCGCAAGGACTTTCTTCTGCGATCATGACGAATGAGTTGAAAGAATCTGAAGCATTCTTAGCAGCAGCTGGATCAGACTGTGGAATCGCGAATGTCAACATCGGAACATCTGGTGCGGAGATTGGTGGAGCTTTCGGTGGAGAGAAAGAAACAGGTGGTGGACGCGAGTCTGGATCTGATGCATGGAAAGTTTACATGCGTCGTCAGACAAACACCATCAACTATTCAGATAGTTTGCCATTGGCACAAGGAATCAAGTTTGATTTGTAAAAAGAGTTAAAACTTTAGGAAATAAAAAAGCCCCGACGATATTGTCGGGGCTTTTTGTTTTATGGGTAATTTCTTTTAATTCTTCACCACTTGCACCGGTTGCATCGAACCAAGGTGTAACCAATACGTGCCACGGCTGAGTTGTTCCATAGACAAGGTCGTCGTTTCCGTTTCGATGTTTCCGTCAACTACCAATCTTCCGCGAATGTCATACAGTTTCCATGTTTGTCCAAGCATGCTCGTGGACACCTGTACCTGCAATGCGCCATACGTTGGATTCGGGTATACAGAAAGGGCTGCACCTGAAAGATCGGTGATGCCCACAGAGTTGATTGTGCTACATTCCGATGTATCAGATCCACACGCGTTACTTGCCACGACCGCATAGACACCGTTCATGGAAGCGGTAAATGTTGTTCCCGTTGCTCCGGCGATTGGCGTTAAATCCGAACAATTAATCCATTGAAAGTTCACGTTTGCTTGCGCTGGCGTCGTCATGGTTACACCATTTGTCAAAGTAATGACTGGCGTGATTGGTGAGAAGTCCATGTTTAAGTTCAAGGTAATGGTGGAATCACAGCCTGATCCGTTTGGAATCACTTGCGTGTACATCCCCGATTGTGTGTACGTTTGTCCGTTCAAGGTATAACTATCACAGGCGCTTTCATTCAAGGTGCTCGATGTCGATTGCACAACGTTCACTTGCACTGTATCTGATTGATGACAGTTGTTCGCATCTGTTCCTGTCACAATAAATGCACTTGAATTGACAGGAATAAACGGTTGACCATTTTGAATTGCTGGTTGCCAAGTGTAACTTAACGCACCTGAACCGCTCAAGGTCACGGCACTTCCGTCACAAGCATTGATGTCTGGACCAGCGCTCACTGTTGGTAACGGATTCACAGCAACAATGACTTGATCGGTAGCCGTACAACCATTTGCTGCGGTCGCTGTTAATGTGTACGTTGTGGTCGCTGTCGGAACGAAAGCTACGCCGTTTTGTACGCCATTGTCCCATTGGAAAGTAGCACCCGTGGAACCATTTCCAGTCAAGGTAACCGGTGTTCCAATACAAATGATTTGATTCAATCCAGCATCGACACTTGGTACTTGTGTGTTGATGAAGACCGTTACTTGATCCGTTGCTGTACATCCGCTAGCAGCATTCGTTGCCGTTAAGGTATACACGGTTGCCGCAGTTGGATTTGCCATTGGATTCGCTACTGTTGCGGAACTCAATCCTGTGCTTGGTGTCCAAGCGTAGGTCATTCCGGCAATCGGTGTCGTACCAATTCCGTAACCCGTTCCATTGTTTAAACAATTTATTGATCCATCTGGACCTGCATTCGCTGAAGCTGGTGTGGTATTCACCGTCACGAGTACTTGATCGGTGGATGTACATCCACTAGAAGTATTGGTAACGGTAAGGTTATAAGTTGTATTCGTGGCTGGATTTGCCGTTGGCTGTGAAAGCGTACTGGAATTCAATCCGGTAGTTGGTGTCCATGCATAGGTATTTCCCGGAACGGTAGGTGTTCCAAGTTGCGCTCCGCCGACATTGGTGTTGCAACTTACAGTGGCATCTAATCCGGCATTTGCCGTTGGTGGCGTGTTGTTCACCGTCACCACTATTTGATCGGTTGCTGTACAGCCGGTTGTTGGATTCGTGCTACTCAAGGTATAAGTCGTTGTCACTGTTGGATTGGCAAATGGATTGGCAATGGTCGTTGAACTCAGTCCAGTTGCAGGTGTCCAAGTGTAGGTATTTCCTGCAATCGCCGTCATTCCGATGTTCGCACCATTGACATTGCTCACACAGGTTTTCGAAAGGTCGATTCCAGCATTCACTGTTGGACCTTGATTATCTACCGTCACCAAGACTTGATCCGTTGCCGTACAACCACTTGCTGTGTTTGTCGTGGTCAGCGTATACGTTGTGGTGGTCGTTGGATTCGCTGTTGGATTGGAAACCGTAGCGGAACTCAATCCGGTGGTGGGTGTCCAAGCGTAGGTATTTCCTGTAACGGATGTCGTACCAATTGCCGCGCCGTTCACATTGGACTGACAGGTTTTCGTGAAATCCAATCCAGCGTTTGCCGTTGGTTGGAAGGTATTTACCGTCACGATGACTTGGTCGGTTGCGGTACAGCCAGCTGCATTTGTGGTTGTCACGGTATACGTTGTCGTGACTATTGGATTCGCTGTTGGTTGCGCTGCAGTTGCTGAACTAAGTCCCGTTGTGGGAGTCCAAGCGTAGGTATTTCCGGCCACCGCTGCTGTTCCAATGACTGCTCCAGTTGGATTTTGGATACAGTTTTTCGTGACATCAGGTCCGGCGTTGGATGTTGGTGTAGGAAGTACATTTACAGTGATTTGATTATTGCTCGAACTACATCCAAAACCATTCGTTACAATGAGGCAATATGTTCCCGCGAATGATGTGGTTGTACAAGCCGTTGTTGTTCCATTACACCATAAATAGGAATAACTAGGACCAGATGGCGCGCACAAAGTAACCGTTTGACCCGGACAAATATTCAATGATCCCGTTACAGTAATGGTTGCATTCGGCGTTGGATTCACCGTAATACTTTTGACAGCTGAATTGCTACAACCATTCACATCTGTAAAGGTATAGCTTATGTTTACCGTTCCCGCCAAGACTCCGGTGACAACTCCGCTACTATTTACTGTTGCAATATTCGTATTGGATGAACTCCAAGTTCCCCCTGAAGTGGTATTTGTTAAATTCAAGGTTGCACCTTCACACACAGTATTTGAGCCAGATATTGGCGCAACAGTTGGGATTTGAGTGTTCACCGTCACCAGTACTTGATCAGTTGCGGTACAACCATTTGCTGTATTTGTTGCCGTCAACGTATAGTTCGTGGTTGTCGTTGGATTCGCCAAAGGATTTGAAATGGTCGCGGAACTCAATCCCGTTGTTGGTGTCCAAGCGTAAGTGTTTCCACTGACTGCTGTCATCCCTATCGTTGCTCCGGCAGCATTGGATACACATGTTTTCGTAAAATCTAAACCGGCGTTTGCAATCGGGGGAGTGTTATCAACAGTGACTGTCACTTGATCGATCAATTGATTTCCATTCGCATCTGTCTCTGTCAAGGTGTAGGTTGTTGTGACACTTGGATTGGCAAATGGATTGGCGATACTTGGATTACTCAGTGCATTACTTGGACTCCAAGAATAAATATGCCCTGCCGTTGAAAGAGATCCAATTTGCAATCCATTTGGATTTTGAGTACACGTTATTGCCGCATTGTTTCCAGCATTGTAATACACGATTGATGGGATTGCAGATGCGTTCATACAGATAGGTGCAGAATTACAGCCTTGGGGACTTGTAATTATTACACAATAGGTACCAGGATTGTATACCAGAATACTCTGGGTCACTGCTCCATTACTCCACAAGTAACTGCAATTAGGAGCACTACTTGTTGCGGTTAATCCAACTGAAGCTGTTATCGTACCTGTCGGAATTGGATTCACATTGATGGTTATCGGGGCTGTATAATTGACGAAATTGGCAGTCGCAGTGCAAGTATACGTTGTTGTAGTTGTGGGGGATACCGTAATACTGGCTGTTGTTGCGCCACTGGGAGACCAACTATAGGTTGCACCAGCAATTCCGGAGGCTGTCAAAGTTACAGCGGTTCCCGCACAGACCGTTGTTCCTGGATTTGTGTTTATTGTTAATTGAGCAAAAAGCCCACTATTTTGGGCGTTCAAAAGGAACATACACATGAATAAGAGGACAACCATTCGTTTTTCCATAGTCGATGAATTTTATCGAATTTAGTCCAATTATTTCGGATTAGCTAATGAAATGAAGTCAACCCTACTTCTTCTCCCGATCATTGACAATCAAATAGCGTGCACTGAGGAAAATGGTGTTCGTGTCGAAGGAACCATAGTTGCGGTTGGAGGGATAAAGAAAATGGTAGCCGGTTTGAATGTGGAATTGGAGAATTTTGATGCCAATGGTTGGACAAATACCCACACGGTATTGGTCGAAGTTGGTGCGCATGCAGAGGTTCATTCCGTAAGTGAGTCCAAGGGTATTTTCTTTGTGCCAGAATCCGAGGTCGTAGCCTAAAATTGGGTTAAAATGGTAGAAATCGTAGGAGTAATTGACACCCATATGTAGTGCGTTGGTCGTTGATGCGAGTAGTTTTTCAGAACGTCTCCATTGGCGTTCGATACCGATTTCTCCAGCGTAAAAGCGTCCGCTTTGAATGCCTATGTAGGGTCCAGACTTCACCACTTTCTTTGGTTCTTTGCGGTCTAGGAGTCCTTGTGCACTGAGCTGCTGTGCAAAAAGGATAAAAAGAAAAAGTTTAAGGATTTTCATGTTTCGGTGGATTAATTTGTGTTTCGTAAAAATGAAAGAGTGCACTGGATCCAACTCCGGGAATAGATCCATGTAAAACCGTTGTCATCGCGGGAAGAATAAGCGAATGTTGCTTCGTTTCTTTGGAAATAATGCTCTCCTTTTGGTCAAAGGAAATCAGCATCAGCAGGAGACTTCCTACGAAATAAGTCCACTGAAGTAGTCCCAATAAGGCTCCAGCCAAACTATTCAAAATAGAGAGTTTCGCTAACTTGATGACACTTTCTAGGACCTTGCCTCCAAAGTAAATTCCAGCGCCAACGACCAAAAATAAACTCAAAAATGTCACCGGAGCAATGTAGCTGCTTTTCCATCCAAAGTGCTCTTTCCCATAGCTGACAATGAGGTCTGTGAAATGAAAAGCGGCGTACAATCCGACCACCACAGCAAGCAGGAGAAACAAGGACATAATAAATCCACGTTTGTATCCCTTGTAAGCACCGTAAATGAGTGGCATCAGAATGATGAGGTCCAAAATTTCCATGTTCGAATCTAAAAAGAAGGGCGCTTGGAATAACAGAAAGCTCAAAATTCTTCTAAACATTCGCTTGTGGGTTAAAGAGATTGTTACTAATCTTGTGCTATGCTAGATCCGTTTAACGACCAATATTTCATGAAGCAGGCTTATTTGGAAGCTCAAAAAGCCTTTGACCAGGACGAAGTTCCTGTGGGAGCTGTCATCGTCTGTAAAAATCAAATCATTGCACGCGGTCACAACCTAACGGAGAAGCTAACGGATGTTACGGCACATGCGGAGATTCAGGCAATTACCGCAGCCTCTCAATATTTGGGGGCAAAATACTTGAAGGAATGTACCTTGTATGTCACGCTAGAGCCTTGTTGCATGTGTGCGGGAGCACTTTATTGGTCGCAAATTGATAAAGTGGTGTTTGGCGCACGGGACGATCGTCGCGGTGCCGGATTGCAAGAAAAATCCTTGTATCATCCAGCAACCTTGGTGACGAATGGCATCATGGAAGCGGAATGTCAACAATTGCTCAAAGATTTCTTTGCCCGTAAGCGTTAATCACGCATAGAGCGTATCTCGAATCACTTCCAAGGTCACTTTTAAACTGAAATTCGGCAGGTGTAATTCCGCGTATTTCACAAGGACATCCAAGCCTTTTCGGACCACTTCTCGGGGATATGATTCGTTGTTTTCCTTCAAAAACTGATCTTTCAAAAAAGCAATGACCGTGGGATCTTGTACATATAACGCTCCACTAGGCGTATTCGTAAATGTTCCACGTTCGATATCGAACGCACTCGCGTTCTCTTCATCGAATAAAGGCGCGTACCCGAGGAATTGCATGTATTGCGCCAAGAACTGTGTGGGAAACAGAAAGTCATCCATACGCGTTTCCAAATCGATGAGTTGCGCTTGCACGTAATCGAAGAGGGAAGGATCTGGACCTTGTTGCTTGATGGTTTGTTTCAGGACATCCGCCATGAAAAAAACGAGCATCACTTTTTGCGGCTGAGTGTAGAGGTGGGAAGGCGTCCAGGCATAATCCATGCTTTGAATAATGCCCAGGTCGCTTTCCGGTCTTTTATAATAGCTTAGCTCATATAAGCCAAGTTGATTTAAGGACTTGCTTTTTTTCTTGACCCCTTTGAAAATGAAGCTTGAATAGCCTTTTTCGAGGGTGTAAAAGTTCAAAATGCTGCTGCTTTCCGAATAATGATGTTTGTCAATTAAAATACCAAGTTCCTTCGATTTCACTATTTTTTCGCCGCTTTAAAGTCTATTTTGTAGTAGAAAATAGGCAAGAATCCAAGCTGCGTATTTTGGCTATACGGTTGGTAATTTGGATTCGCAATATCTTGTGGTAAAATCGCTGGATTGTACGTTAAACTCAATAGGTTTCGCGTGTTTAATAAATTCACCAAGTCCAAACCAATTTCGTGTGTTACGCGATCCGCATTTTTTCTCCAACTGATTTTTAAGTCCATTCGGAAATAATCTTTGAATTTGAAGTCATTGAAAGCGCTATCCAAGAACAAAATTTCTTTTGCTGCATTTGTCGCTGCAACGTCTACAAGTCCATAGCGTTTTCCACCTGCTCTTGTAACTTTGAATCCAATGCCAATCGTATTTTTCGCGTTGATTTTGAATTCTTTTCCAGCCAACAAGTTCACCACATAATTTCCATTGTAGGATGTATTTCGAACAATGCCATCGCTTCCTTTGTATTTGGAATCGAAAACGGAACCAGTAAATAAGAAGAAGAAAGATTTATCGAAGTATTTCTGAACGGTTAATTCCAATCCATAGTTGTATCCAGTTCCTGTATTTTGTAAGGAATCTTGGAACAAACGAGAGAATCCAGATCCCACGTTGATCATAGAGAATGATGATGGCGTCATCGACACAGGCACATTGTACAAGTGTTGGTAATACGCCTCTGTTTTGATGTTAAATCCTTTATTGAAAGATTTCTCATAACCAATTCCTGAGTGAATGCTTTTCGTGAATCCAAGGTGCATGTTGCTTGCTGGATTGTTTGGTTGATTTGGCATCACATGATACGCATATGTATAGTACGGTTGCGTTTGGCTGTGTAATCCTCCTCCGGCGAAAATCGCTTGGTTGCCTTTCATGCGGTATTTCCATCCGATGCGCGGCTCAAGTGGACTTAAGCTATTCGACAAGGTAAAGTATTGTGCGTGAAGTCCAGCTGAGAAGTCCATGTTTTCATTGATGCGCCATTTCCACTGCACAAAAGGTTGAATTAATGCCGCCGTTCCTTGGTAATCCCAACGCACTTGCCAAGAATTTTCGATATCCAAGTTTGTCAAACAAGAATCCAAGAAATTCATGTTCATCACATCCAAAATAATCCCAGCTTTGATTAAATGTTGCTTATTGATTTTGTGATTCACAGCCGTATAACTGGACAATTTACGAATCGTGTATTTGTATGCCATCATTGCATACAGCTTATCGAAATGGATGGTCTGCGTCAATGTGTCCACTGCGCGTCCTCTCAAATAATTATGATTGGTATGTTGTTCTTCTTGTGAAAAAGCCAAAGTCGAAGAAATATACGTTTTTTCACTAAGCGTTTTCTTGAAGTTCAATCCGGTCGTAAACATGGATGTACCAAAATATTGGTCGCGGTCTCCCTCGCCATAAAATTCTTGGGAGTATTCCTTTTTATCGGAAATCATAATAGCAATGTTACTTGCTCCACCAATGGCAAACAAGGAAAGTTGTCCACCGTTTTTCAATTGCCAGTTAAACTTAAAGGCGCCATCTCCATAAACTGGAATAGCCGATGTTCCAATTTGAATTCCTAAGGTCTGAAATAAAGACAAGGTGGAATAACGACCCATGGCCAAAAACGAAGATTTTCCATTTTTCGATAAGGGTCCTTCTGCCAAAAACTCCGTTCCAAGAAAACCAAATTGTCCGGTGAACTCATGTTGTTTGTTGTTTCCGTTTCTCAGTTTCAAGTCGAATACACCAGAAGTACTGTTTCCATATTCCGCAGGAAAGGCACTCATGAAGAAGTCGGAGTTTCCAAGTATTTTATTGTTGATGATGGAAACGGGACCACCTGAACTTCCGGCAATCGCAAAGTGATTAGGATTCGGAATGTCAATTCCTTCCACGCGATAAATCACACCAAGAGGCGAGTTTCCACGTACCACGATATCGTTTCGCGAATCATCGGCACCGTTTACACCCGCGAAATTGGAAGCCATGCGGGCTGGATCCATGCGGGAACCTGGATAGCGGTTTGTTTCTGCCACACTAAATTGTTGAGCGGAAAGCAAGGCCATTTCGTTGATGACTTCGCCACGTTTTTTTGTCACCACTTTCACCTCTCCTTTATCCGATATTTTCTCTTGTAACGGAATTTGAAGAATTAATTCGCGACCGGAACTTACCTCAATGGTCATGGCTTTGCTATCATAGAACGCATAACTTGCGGTTAATTCATATTTTCCAACCGGAACTTTAGCGATTTCCCAGGTTCCTTCGGGCGTTGATAAAGCACGGTATAGTTTGCCATCGTTTACTTCGATGGAAATTTTTACAGCATTTAATGGGAAATTTGTTTCACTGTCGAACACTTTTCCGCGTACGGTTTGCGTCGGTGTTTGTGCAAATAATTGCACGACAGGTAGGCAAAGAAATAAGAGTAATAATGATCTCATAAGTGTAGGTTTTAGGCAACGAATATATTGTTTTTCTTGAAAATAGCACCAAAAAAAAAGATGTGAAACTTTTGCACGGTTTTTGGAAGAAGCGCCAATTATTGTTAATTTTAAAGAAAAAAACCATGAAAACGATTGCCTTATTATCCTTCATATTTCTAACTGGACTGAGTTCTTTTGCGCAAAAGGCGGCAAAAGAAGAATTAGTGTGGCACACAGATTTAAACAAAGCCATTGAAGTGGCGAACAAAGAAAACAAGCCAATGATGTTGTTCTTCACAGGATCTGACTGGTGTGGATGGTGTATGAAACTTCAAAAAGAGGTCTTTACGCAAAGTGAATTTAAAAAATGGGCGCAAGATAATGTGGTATTAGTGGAAGTAGATTTCCCGAGAGCAAACATTCAAACGGAAGAAGTGAAAACGCAGAACCGAATGTTGCAACAGCAATTTGCTGTTCGAGGCTATCCTACATGTTGGTTCATTACGGCTGATAAATTAAAAGACGGAAAAGTAAACTTCACGCAATTGGGACAAAAAGGCTACGAAGCTGGAGGTCCAGTGAACTGGATCAACGGAGCGACAACAATTATCAAACCGAATTAATCTAGGTTCAACGAAGAAAATTCGTCGTATTGAAAACCCCTTGAAAGCAGAAACCTCATCAGTTTCTGCTTTTTTATTTGGGTATTTTTTTCACTTGAAAGTTCACGATTTTTGCGTTCAATCAAAGACTCCATGACTTCTTGATACTCTTCGTCTGAAATGAAGGCATAAATTCCTTCTTGAATCAATTTGGCATCGATGCGTTTTTGATAGAGTCCCGCTTTAATTTTCTGTCGCCCCCATTTCTTGATGCGGAGTTTCCCTTGGACATACGCCTCAACAAAGCGTGTATCGTCTAAGAAACGATTTTCCTTTAAGTGTTTTACCACTTCTTGGGACAAGGATTCATCCGCACCCAATCGTTCTAATTTGGTTCGAACTTCTTGGGTACAGCGTTCCTGATAAGCACAAAAGGCTTCTAATTTAAAGATGATTTGCTCTTTTGAAAAAGCAGGCGGAATCATTACAAGGTAATTTCCTCGTTGGATTTATTCACGAACGAATACTGCAACAAATGGTGAGCTGTCACGCCACGAACCGGAATCCATTGCTTGTATTTAAAGAACCAACTCCATTGTTTACTAATCAATCCTTTTTTGAAGAAAGCCTCCAAATACGGGTGAACCAATAGTGTTACGCCTTTTTCCTTGCGGTCGTTTAACAAATAACTCAAGTTATTTTCAATTTCTTCCGCAAACAAAATACTTGCTTGTACTTCTCCGCTTCCGTTACATGTTGGACATGTCTCGGATGTTTCGATGTCCGTTTCTGGACGAACGCGTTGACGTGTAATCTCGATGATGCCGAATTTCGAAGGTGGAATCATGTTGTGTTTTGCTCGGTCTGACTTCATGAATTCCTTCATTTTGTCGAATAAAACACGGTTGTTTTCTTTCTCGTGCATGTCGATAAAGTCCACACAAACAATTCCTCCCATGTCGCGCAATTGAAGTACGCGCGCAATTTCTTCTGCCGCTTCTAGGTTGGTTGCCAAGGCATTGGACTCTTGTCCGTCCGCCCCTTTACGGTTTCCACTGTTGACATCGATGACGTGCATGGCCTCCGTGTGTTCAATAATCAAGTATCCACCACTAGGCAATGGAACTTTCTTTCCAAACAACGCTTTGATTTGTTTATTGATGGCAAAACGTTCGAAGATGTCAATTTTTCCTTCGTAATTGCGAACGATTTTCTCGCGTCCTGGAGCAATGGATGAAATGTATTCTTTCATCTCGGTAGCCAAGGCCGGATCGTTAACATGTATATTGGTAAAATCACCATTCAACAAATCACGTAGAATGGAGGTTGTGGTATTTAATTCACCAAGCACGCGTCTAGGAGGTTGCGCTCCTTTCAAATTCGCATGCATGCCACGCCATTTTTCCAACAAGTTTTGCAGGTCGTTTTCTAAGTCCGCAGTGGACTTATTTTCTGCAACTGTTCGAATAATAACGCCAAAATTCTTTGGTTTGATTCGGTCCATAAGGTCCTTTAGACGGTCCTTTTCGGAAGAATCTTTGATTTTTTGACTAACAGATATTTTATCTGAAAAAGGTACAAGTACGAGGTAGCGTCCAGCAAGTGTAATTTCCGAACTCAAACGAGGTCCTTTCGTGGAAATTGGTTCCTTCGCCACTTGCACCAGAATTGGTTGGGACGAGGAAATAACGTTGCTAACTTTACCGTCTTTTTGAATTTCTTTCTCTAACTTAAAGTACTGGAGGTCTGCGACATTTTGCTTTCCTTGAATGGATTCTTTCACGAATCGTGCAAGGGAATGATACTGAGGACCTAAATCAAGGTAATGCAAAAATGCATCTTTCTCATATCCAACATCAACAAACGCAGCGTTTAAACTAGGAACAACACGACGTACTCTACCCAGATAAATGTCACCGACTGCAAAGTCTGAATTTCCACGATCTTCATGTAGTTCAATCAATTTGCCGTCTCGTAACAATGCGATCCAAATCCCATTTGACCTGGTATCGACAACGAGTTCTAGGTTCACAATTAGAAGTTTACAGGATGAAACAATGAAAGCTCACTGAAAGAATCAATGAGCCCCCTTTTCTTCTCAAATCAGAAGTGCTTACTTCTTCTTCTTGTGACGATTTTTTCTAAGACGTTTTTTACGCTTGTGCGTAGCCATTTTATGTCTTTTTCTTTTTTTACCGCTTGGCATAATATATATTTTAGTGTTATTTGAATCTAAAAAAAATGCACCCCCTTCGAAAAGGGAGTGCAAAGTTAAAATAAAATTTGAAATAACGAAATCTTATTTCACGCTTACTTTATTCTTTACTTCATCAATAAATACTTTTGATGGTTTGAAAGAAGGAATATTATGAGCTGGGATGATGATCGTCGTATTTTTAGAAATGTTGCGACCTGTTTTTTGAGCACGCTCTTTCACAACGAAGCTACCAAATCCTCTTAAATAGACATTATTCCCTTTCGCTAACGATGCTTTGATAGAGTTCATAAATGACTCAACCGCTCTAAGTGCTTCGTTTCTTTCTAATCCTGTTTCTTCTGCAATGTCTGCTACGATATCCGCTTTAGTCATATTTCTTGATGTTAATTGATTTTTAATGCGGTGCAAAAGTATATCACAGAAACTTTATATTGTTAATTTTCCTCTTTTTTTTCTCAAAAAATTTCAAATGAGTCCAATTCAGGCCGAAATCAGTGCGTGGTACCTTGCCCATAAACGTCCACTTCCGTGGCGTGAAACCCAAAATCCATACTTCATTTGGCTAAGCGAAATCATTTTGCAACAAACACGGGTCGACCAAGGAATGGCCTACTATTTCAAGTTTGTGCAAACTTTTCCAACCGTGTTTGAGTTAGCAAATGCTGACGAGCAAAGCGTACTCAACCTATGGCAAGGACTCGGGTATTACAGTCGTGCACGGAATTTACACGCGACTGCAAAACAAGTGGTTTCTGAATTCCATGGAAAATTTCCAGACACCTATGAAGGACTGCTTTCCTTAAAAGGTGTTGGTCCATACACCGCCGCGGCCATTGCCTCTTTTTCCTTTGATTTACCACATGCTGTTTTAGATGGAAATGTCTTTCGCGTCTTAAGCCGACTTTACAATTGGTCCGTTCCAATTAATTCTACACAAGGGAAAAAGGACTTTGAAAAAATGGCGCAGGAACTGTTGGACAAAAACAATCCTGGCTTATTTAATCAAGCCATGATGGAATTCGGCGCCTTGCACTGCAAACCCACACAGCCGAACTGTGACAATTGTCCAGTGCAATTGTACTGTCAGGCAAACGCGGCACAAACCGTCGATCAGGTTCCTGTCAAACTGAAAAAACAAGGCGTACGAAATCGCTATTTTCTTTTTGAATTGGTACAAGCTTCTCCCGATTCCATTCTTTTGGAAAAAAGAAGCGAAAAAGACATTTGGCAACATTTGTATCAGTTTCCATTGAAGGAATTTGCCGATGACGCGTCAAAACAAGCATACATGACTGCACTTTCCCCTGCATTTCAATCCAAGGAATACAAGCACATCCTATCGCATCAGCATTTATATTGTCATTTCGTGACACGAGACTTGCATGCATCCGACACAGCAGAACGCATTTCGTTTCTTGCATTCGACCAATATCCCATCCCAAGAGTCATTGAACGATTCTTGGAAGACTACGGACTTGATATTTTTGAGTCGCAAGCAAGATAACTTGCTACATTTGTAAAAATTCACGGCATGATTCACATTACACATTCGACAGGCGATCAAGCATTCGCTTCAAAAATATATTTGATCTCTTCTGATCAACAGGAGCTTCCTGGCATGGACAACCACGCTGTTCACGCATTTCAACAAAGTGAAAAGAAATTTGAGTACTTCAAAGGTTTAGAAGGATTTACATTTTTGGTGAAAACCGATCAAAAAGCGGAGGAACTTCGCGTCTTGGGAAACACAATTGAAGGACTCATTTTTGAAACATGTGAAGGGATTGAGCTCATCGGTACAAGCTCAACGGCTTTGTATGCGTTGATGGAAGGGTTACTTCTTTCTAGTTACCGTTTCACAAAACATTTTTCTAAACCGAAAAGCTATTTGTTTCAGTCCATCGTCGTTTCAAGTGCCTTGACCATTGAGCAAATCACTGAACTTCAGTCCATGAGCAAAGCGGTATTCTGGACGAGAGACATGGTCAATACACCCGTTTCACATTTGAACGCAGAACAATTAGCGGAAGCCATTGCAGGATTGGGTGAAGAAGCAGGATTCAACGTTCAAATTTTAGGGAAAACACAAATTGAATCCTTGAAAATGGGTGGGCTTTTAGCTGTGAACAAAGGTTCTATTGACCCACCAACTTTTACGATTGCCGAATACAAGCCAGCAAATGCCATCAATCAAAAACCGATTGTACTTGTCGGAAAAGGCGTTGTTTACGATACAGGTGGATTGAGTTTAAAACCAACCCCTGGATCCATGGATACCATGAAAGGTGACATGGCAGGTGGCGCAACAATGGCGGCTGTTATTTACTACGCGGCTTTGCAAAAATTACCGGTGCACATTGTAGGACTGATCCCAGCGACGGATAATCGTCCAGGAGGAAATGCTTACACTCCTGGTGATGTCATTACGATGTTCGACGGAACAACCATTGAAGTCTTAAACACCGATGCTGAAGGACGCATGATTTTAGCCGATGCATTAGCCTATTCAGCGAAATTCGATCCGGAAATCGTCATTGATGCAGCAACTTTAACAGGAGCAGCTTTACGTGCAATCGGGACAGAAGCGACCATCATCATGGGAAATGCGGATGATTCTTATTTCCATGACTTGGAATCAACTGGCTTTGACGTCCATGAGCGCGTCGTGCGTTTTCCTTTCTGGGATGACTATAAAGCACACATGAAGTCCAAGATTGCGGACATGAAAAACATTGGAGGTCCAAATGCAGGAATGATTTCCGCAGGAAAATTCCTAGAGCATTTCGTAAAAGCTCCGTACATTCACATGGATATTGCAGGTCCAGCTTGGTTGGATTCGAAAGAAAATTACAAAGGAGATGGTGGAACAGGAGCTGGTGTTCGATTGTTATACCAATTCTTGAAAAAACGCTACAATTAATGGAAAAAGAACAAGGGGCTTCAAAAGAAGCTGCATCGACAAAAGAAATCTACAAGGTAGGAATTACACTAGGAGATTTAAATGGAATTGGTCCAGAAGTAGCCATTAAAGCACTGAAGGACAACCGCATTTTGGCGGATTTCACTCCTGTGATTTACGGTTCATCGAAAGTGCTTTCGCATTACAAGAAGTTATTGGAATTACAAGACTTTCAATACACGACATGCAAAGATGCCAGTGAGGTCCTAACAAAAAAGATCAACGTCATTAATGTTTGGAACGAAGAGGTGGAATTGCAGGTTGGAGAATCCACTGCTACAGGAGGTTCATATGCATTTAAGTCCTTGGAAGCTGCAACACAAGATTTGTCGGAAGGAAAGATTGATGTTTTGGTGACGAGTCCTTTTAGCAAGGATGCCATTCAAAAAGCAGGATTCCAATTCCCGGGTCATACCGAATATTTAGCGGACATGTCAGGGGTGAAAGAAGCATTGATGATTTTGGTGTCTCCAAGCTTAAAAGTCGCCTTGGTCACAACACATATTCCGATTAAAGAAGTGAGTTCAGCCTTAAGTAAGGAAGGAATCCTATCCAAAATAGAGAAATTCGAACAATCATTGAAAAAAGATTTCGGGATTGTTAAACCAAGAATTGCCGTATTTGGATTAAATCCACATGCGGGAGAAAATGGAAAGTTAGGAGCAGAAGAACAAGAAATTATTTCGCCCGCGATTCAACAAGCGAAGGGCAAAGGTATTTTAGCTTTTGGACCATTTCCAGCGGATGGATTCTTTGGTTCAGACATGAAGAATCAATTCGACGGCGTGCTCGCAATGTATCACGATCAGGGACTTACCGCATTTAAAGCCCTGGCTTTTGAGGATGGAGTGAATTTCACTGCAGACCTTCCGATCGTGCGCACTTCACCGGATCATGGAACGGCATTTGACATTGCAGGGAAGAATTTGGCGAACGAACAATCGATGAGAAGCGCCATGTATTTAGCGGTTGAAATATTGAAAAACAGAAAGTTCACGAAGTTGATACATGCAAATCCACTGCCTTTTTCCAAGGAAGAACGCGGTAAAAAAGAGTCGGATAGACCGATATAATTTTAAAATTCCAAATAAATTTTATAATTTCGCGGATTCATTTTTGTTCATTGTAAAAACGATATGATTAGTCCTTACACGATACCCTTTGTTGGATTGAAGCTAGGGCAGCATCTTTTTGATTTTGCAATTGACAAAACGTTCTTTGAATCTTTGCCGTATTCATTAGTGGAAGACGGAAAATTAGTAGTGAAATTAAACTTGGAAAAAAAAGAAACGATGCTAGTAGCAAGTTTCGAAGTCAAGGGGCTTGTCACGATGCCTTGTGCCAGATGCAACGAGGAAATGAGTCAAAAAATCAAAGGTGATTTGACCGTTTACTATGTGTTTGGGGATGAGGAATCAGAGGACGAAAACTTGATTGTGATTCCAAGAGAAAGCTACGAAATTGACGTTCAACAATCCATTTATGAGATGATCGCTTTGGCTTTGCCATTGCGTGCCGCTCATAAAAAAAATGAATGCAATGAAGAAATGGTTCAACTGATTGAAAAATACATGTCGAATCAAGATTCCAAAGACGAAGAGGACAACATTGACCCAAGGTGGGCAGCATTAAAGAATTTAAATTGATATAAATAAATAGTTATGGCGCATCCTAAACGCAGAATTTCCACAACAAGACGTGACAAACGTAGAACGCACAAGAAAGCGACTGCTCATCAAGTGGCAACATGCCCAACAACTGGTCAGCCACACTTGTTTCACCATGCACACTGGCATGAAGGAAAATTATACTACAGAGGGAAAGTAGTTGCAGAAAAAGAAACAGTAGTAGAATAAGGATCCATCCCGTTTTCTAAATGAGGATTGGTCTAGATATCTCAGGGGGCGACTTCGCTCCCAAAGCAACTATTGATGGTGCATTATTAGCAAGGGAAGTCTTGCCTAATGATGTCACCATTGTTTTGCTTGGTGATGAGGCTTTAATCCATGCAGAATTTGAAAGTCGCGGAAAACAACTCGACGGCTTTGAAGTGGTGCATGCGCCTGAGGTCATTACGTATCATGATCATCCCACCAGAGCGATTCCACAGAAACCTCAAAGTTCGATTGCCGTTGGATTTGATTTGTTATCAAAATCAAATTTGGACGTCTTTGCCAGTACCGGAAATACGGGGGCAATGCTTGTCGGATCAATGTATAAATTGAATACGGTTCCTGGAATTATTCGTCCATGTATTACGTCAACATTACCCGCAATGGATGGATCTCAATCCATCTTGTTAGATGTTGGTTCGAACGCTGATTGTAAGGCTGATGTGCTCTATCAGTTTGCTGTTCTTGGTGCGTTGTATTCGAAGTATGTACATGGCGTTGAAAATCCACGAGTGGCGCTTTTGAATATCGGAGAAGAAGACTCCAAAGGAAACTTACTTACGATTGCTGCTTATAAACTTCTTTCGGAATCCGACGAATTGAATTTCGTTGGAAATATTGAAGGACGTGATTTATTCACTGGTGTTGCCGATGTCATCGTGTGTGACGGATTTACAGGAAACATCGTGCTTAAGGAAGCAGAAGGAATCTATACGTTGATGCGCAAACGAGGTATTCGAGATGAATACTTCGATCGTTTCAATTATGAAAATTATGGCGGAACTCCGATTTTAGGGGTAAAAGGAAATGCCATCATTGGGCATGGTATCTCCAATGACATAGCCATCAAAAATATGTTGTTGCACGCACACGAAGTAGCCGCTTCTGGATTGGCAACAAAAATTAACGATGCATTTAACTAAGAAATGAACAAAATTACAGCAGCGATTACAGCAGTACAGGGGTATGTTCCAGATGACATCCTAAGTAATGAAGATTTATCAAAATTGGTAGATACTTCGGATGAATGGATTACCACGCGCACTGGAATCAAGGAGCGACGCATCATGCGAAACGGCGCTTCTTCCGATATGGCTGCCGCAGCAGTTAAAGCCTTGTTAGAAAAAAAAGGAATTGATCCCATGGATATCGACTTGGTCATCTGTGGTACGGTAACACCTGATCATCCATTTCCGAGTACAGCGAATATCTTAAGCGACAAAACAGGCATGAAAAACGCGTGGAGTTTTGACGTAAATGCCGCATGTTCAGGATTTCTTTATGCATTAGCAACCGGTTCTCAATTTATTGAAACGGGTAAATATAAAAAAGTGATTGTCGTTGGTGTGGATAAAATGACTTCCATCGTCGATTACCAAGACCGCACAACCTGTGTGATTTTCGGTGACGGGGCAGGTGCTGTTTTATTGGAGCCAAATACGGAAGGATTAGGTTTACAAGATTTCATTTTACATTCAGATGGTTCAGGACGCGAGTTCTTGGTACAACCAGCTGGTGGATCATTGAATCCAGCAAGTATCGAAACCGTTGAAAACAGAATGCACTATGTCAAACAAGAAGGACAAAGCGTATTTAAATTTGCCGTAACGAATATGGCAGATGTTTCAGCGAAAATCATGGAGAAGAACAATCTATCATCTGATGATGTACAATGGTTGGTTCCACATCAAGCGAATTTGCGCATCATCGATGCCACGGCAAACCGAATGGGACTTTCCAAAGAGAAGGTGATGATTAACATCGAAAAGTACGGAAACACCACTGCAGGAACCTTGCCTTTGTGTTTGTGGGACTACGAAAAACAATTGAAAAAAGGAGATACATTGATCCTATCCGCTTTTGGCGGTGGATTTACATGGGGAGCTATCTATTTGAAATGGGCTTATAACTCATAATATTAGTAATTTTGCAAAACAAATCATTGTTATGAATTTAGAAGAAATCAAAGACCTTATTAAACTAGTTTCAAAATCAGGAATTGGTAAAATTGAGATTGAAAGCGAAGGATTTAAAATTGCGATTAAAAATGCAAGCGCAGCAAGTGATCAACCAGTGTATGTGCAAGCAGCAGCTCCAATGGCCTTGCCACAAGTAGCAGCGGCTCCGGCAGCAGCACCAGCTCCAGCGGCAGCGGCTCCAGCAGCACCAGTTGAAAGCAACGACGAAGCGCGTTACATCACGGTAAAATCGCCAATGATTGGAACATTCTATCGTACACCTAGTCCAGACAAAGATGCTTTCGTTAGCGTTGGAAGCGTGATTCAATCCGGTGATAAATTGTGTATCATCGAAGCGATGAAAACATTCAACGAAATTGAATCAGAAGTTTCTGGTAAAATTGTTAAAGTGCTTGTAGATAACGCAAGTCCAGTAGATTACGATCAACCACTATTTTTAGTAGATCCAGCTTAATTGCTGCAAAAATCTTCCACTATGTTTAAGAAAATTCTTATCGCAAACCGCGGTGAAATCGCTATGCGTGTGATTCGTACCTGTAAAGAAATGGGTATTAAAACAGTTGCTGTTTATTCAACTGCAGATAAAGATAGTTTACCTGTTCGTTTTGCGGACGAGGCTGTTTGTATCGGTCCACCCGTAAGTTCGAAATCGTATTTATCGATTCCAAACATCATTGCGGCGGCAGAAATCACGAATGCAGATGCCATCCACCCAGGATATGGATTCTTGTCAGAAAATGAGAAGTTTTCACGTGTTTGTCAAGAGCATGGAATTAAATTCATTGGTGCCTTGCCAGAGCAAATCGCCGGAATGGGAGATAAAGCAACAGCAAAAGCAACGATGATTGCTGCTGGTGTACCATGTATTCCAGGTTCTGTTGGACTCTTGAAAGATGTGGCACAAGCCATGAAAGAAGCAAAAGCAATCAAGTATCCGGTTATCCTCAAAGCAACTGCCGGTGGTGGTGGAAAAGGAATGCGCATCGTTTGGAAAGAAGAAGATCTACAGGCAGCATGGGATTCAGCTCGACAAGAAGCAGGAGCAGCATTCGGAAACGATGGTATTTACATGGAGAAATACATTGAAGAACCACGTCACATCGAAATTCAAATCGCAGGTGACCAATATGGAAATGCGTGTCACTTATCTGAACGCGACTGTTCCATTCAACGTCGTCACCAAAAATTAGTGGAGGAAACACCTTCTCCATTCATGACAGATGAATTGCGTAACCGAATGGGTGAAGCGGCGATTAAAGCGGCTAAAGCAGTAAAATATGAAGGAGTAGGAACCGTTGAATTCCTCGTGGACAAAAACCGTGATTTCTATTTCATGGAGATGAACACACGTATTCAAGTGGAACATACCATTACGGAAGAAGTCATTAATTATGATTTAATTAAAGAGCAAATATTAATTGCTGCCGGACATAAGATTTCAGGGAAAAACTATTTTCCACAAATGCACGCGATTCAATGTCGCATCAATGCTGAAGATCCATTCATGGACTTTAGACCATGTCCAGGTAAAATCACAGATTACCATTGTCCAGGTGGACACGGAATCCGAATTGACGCGCATGTATACGCTGGTTATACCATTCCACCGAACTACGACTCAATGATTTCTAAATTGATTGTCGTTGCACAAACACGCGAAGAAGCGATTGCAAAAATGAAGCGCGCCTTGGACGAGTACGTGATTGGCGGTGTGAAAACAACCATTCCTTTCCATCAAAAATTGATGCAAAACGAAGATTTTTGCAAAGGAAATTTCACGACAAAATTCATGGAAACATTCGAATTTTAGTAATTTAGGGCAACATTTGAAAGCAAGGGCAACCAACGGATTTATTTTTCGTTTGATTGTCGAGTTTATAAATGGAATCAAACCCTGTGCTACTATGATTTGGAGACTTTTACTTGTTGTATTTATTGTTACTTCGAGTATTGCTCATTCTTATGGGCAAAATTTCACGCCAATCGGAATTACGTCTAGCGCAGTTACAAATAATACGATTTACGGCTATTGCTTTCAAGCGAACACAAGTTTTACAATTTGTGGATTAAAGGTGAAATACAACAGTGTAACAACACCCACAAATCAACGCTTATTCGTAGTGAAATTCAGCACGATGCCCGCCAATTATGCTGTGACACCTCCATTAACACCAAGCACACAAATTTTTCCTTTTACGGTAACTAGTCCAACTGCGGCACAGCTATGTAACATTACCGTAAACTCCGGTGAATACATTGGAATTTATGGTTACCGAGAATCCGCATGTACGAATTACTTCAGTACGTTAAGTGCAGGAACCTTGACCGTGAACGGCTTTAATATGTCACTAACGAGAAGCGGTGGCGTTCTAAACAATGGCACATGTGGAACAACTCCATCTTTTACAGGATTCTTTTCTGAACCAGGTTTGCCATTAGGAGCAATTGAATTATATACGAATTGTTGTTTTATTCCCACCATAGGTACCATTACACAACCGAATTGTTCATCAACGACAGGAAGTATCATTTTGAACGGATTGCCTCCAGGCAATTGGACGCTCAATTGTTATGCAAATGGAAATATTACAACACCGTCATCAACAATTACTGGTTCTGGAAATAGTTATACTGTTTCCGGATTAACAGCTGGCTCATATATTTTTAGCGTCACAAATTCAGGTGGTTGTACTTCGGGTAACACATCCTCGACAACCATAAATCCCAGTATTACCATACCTACTGCGTCCATCACCAATAATACAGGAAACACCCTTCTTACTTGTGCGCAAAATTCCATATCACTCAGCGCATCAGGGAATGGCACTTATTCCTGGACGAACGGGTCAACCGTTGTTGGAACGGGTTCAACATTAGCCGCAACTGCACCCGGAACTTATACCTTGACAGTTACTGCATCGAATGGATGTACCGCTACATCAACATTGGCACTTACACAGGATATTTCCACACCGGGATCTAGTATTTCAAGTCCATATAATCAATTAAACTGTACCTTAACATCATTTACGCTGACGGCTTCTGGGAATGGAACATATAGTTGGTCAAATGGAACAACGAACCTAGGCACAAATTCAAGTATCTCCGTTTCATCTGCCGGAACATATCAATTGACTGTAACAGGAGTGAATGGTTGTACTTCTACATCAAATTATACGGTAACTCAATTCACTGGAACAAATGTGTCTGTAAACAGTACTTCCATTTGCAGTGGTCAAAACTCAACCCTTACTGCTACTCCAGGAATTTCAGGAGGGGCTTATTCATGGAGTCCTGGAGGCGCCACGACAAACAGCATTACCGTTAATCCAAATACAACAACAAGTTATACTGTCAACTACACGATTAGTGGTTGTTCTACAACTGGATCAGGGACAATTACCGTTAGTCCTACACCAATAGTTAGCGTGAACAATGCAACGATTTGTCCAGGAGTAAATACCATACTTACCGCTTCTGGTTCTCCATCCGGTGGTACATACAGTTGGTCTCCTAGTGGACAAACAGGTGCAACATTGACCGTAAATCCAACATCGACCACAAATTATACAGTAACGTATAATTTAAACGGCTGTACTCCTGGGACGGCAAATTCCATAGTCACAGTTCAAAATTCACTGGATTTTGTGAATGTTCAAAGTCCTGGTTCTACTACTATTTGTCAAGGTCAAACACAAACCATTTACGGACAAGTATACGAAGCCGGATTAACGAATCCTGTTGGACAAGCAGCTGGAATCACAGCAGAATTTGCTTATAACACAGCGAATACTGATCCATCTACTTGGCCCGCTGCTAGTTGGAATGCTGCGACTTATAATCCATTGTCATTGCTCAATCCAAACAACGACGAATACATGGGGGTCATTCCGGCATTAAGTCCAGGCACCTATTATTATGCGTTCCGATTTACATTCAACGGATGTGTATCCTATGGTGGATATAGTTCAACAGGTGGTGGATTCTGGAACGGTTCAGCGAATATCAACGGAACCTTAATTGTCAATCCAATTCTTTCCCCGTCATTTAATCCAATATCGGCCATTTGTGCTGGATCCGCTCTAAACGCTTTACCAACAACATCCACAAATTTAATTACTGGAACATGGTCTCCAGTGTTGAATAATCAACAAACAACAACATATTCCTTTGCGCCAACGGCTGGACTTTGTGCCTCCGCTACTACATTAACAATTACAGTAAATCCACTGCCAACAGCTTCCATAACTTCGAGTCCTTCTAGCGCGTTAACCTGCGCAACAACGAGCATTACTTTAACAGCAAGTGGGGGCATGTCTTATTTATGGTCAACAGCGAATACAACTTCCTCAATCGCTGTCACTACACCTGGAACTTTCTCTGTGCTTGTTACAG
>Ga0228701_1000111_pt1 | contig 96858 bp, 89 predicted proteins | sample McNCre117_Aug_MG_2_FD_178017 | JGI IMG/M metagenome (GOLD analysis project Ga0228701, IMG submission 178017) | Freshwater microbial communities from McNutts Creek, Athens, Georgia, United States - 11-17_Aug_MG | ecosystem: Environmental > Aquatic > Freshwater > Creek | place: USA: Georgia...
GCGTTGCCGCCGGTGGTGGTTTCGGGGCTGCCGAACATCACGCCGATCTTCATGCGGATCTGGTTGATGAAGATGACGGTGCAGTTGGTCTTCTTGATGGTGGCGGTCAGCTTGCGCAGGGCCTGGCTCATCAGGCGGGCCTGCAGACCGGGCAGGCTGTCGCCCATTTCGCCCTCGATTTCAGCCTTGGGGGTGAGGGCGGCCACCGAGTCCACCACCACCAGGTCCACCGCGCCCGAGCGCACCAGGCTGTCCACGATTTCCAGAGCCTGCTCACCGGTGTCGGGCTGGGAAATCAGCAGGTCCTGCAGGTTCACGCCCAGGTTTTGCGCGTACTGCACGTCCAGCGCGTGTTCGGCGTCCACGAAGGCGCAGGTGCCGCCCAGTTTTTGCATTTCGGAGATGACCTGCAGCGTCAGCGTGGTCTTGCCCGAGGATTCCGGGCCGTAGATTTCAATCACGCGGCCGCGCGGCAGGCCGCCGACGCCCAGGGCGATGTCCAGACCCAGCGAACCGGTGGACACCACCTGGATGTCCTCGATCAACTCGCCTTCGCCCAGGCGCATGATGGTGCCCTTGCCGAACTGTTTTTCGATCTGGGCCAGGGCGGCTTGCAGGGCTTTGGCTTTTTCGCTGTTCACGTCGCTCATGGAAATCTCCTTGAAAATCAATGATTTGGGTGATCCGCTTTGTGTTTCTTTGCACAAAACTGGATGCGTGAACAGTACTGTAAACGTACAGTACATGGCTGTAAACAGTATTTTTAGTCATCTTGGTTTACCATTTGAGTGTGACCGATCGAGCCCTTGACACCCTGCACGACGACCGTTGGCGCCAGAGCCACCTGGGGCGCTGGCTGGGCCATGCCATGCGCCGCTTTGATGCGCGGGTGCTGCAGCTGATGGCCAGCAACGAGGGCGTGCCACTGGCCCTGGCCAATCTGGCCGCGCGCGAACAGATCAGCGCGGCGCACATCCACATCACGCGGCACCTGGCACTGCAGGGCTCGCGCCTGACCGAGCTGGCGCAGGCCGCCGGCATGACCAAGCAGGCCATGGGCAAGCTGGTGGACCAGTGCGAGGCCTGGGGCCTGGTTTTGCGCGAGGACGACCCGCTGGACGCACGCGCCCGGCGCGTGGTGTTCACCGACAGCGGTCTGGCCTGGCTGCAGGCTTTTCAGGACGCGGTGCTGCAGGCGGAGCAGGAATTTCGCGAAGCGGTGGGCCAGGACGTGGCCACGGTGGTGGCCTTGGGGCTGGAGGCTTATGCGCACTGAGCCCCGCCGACGGCGCCAGCATGGGTGAAAACCAGCATGCGTTGACGTGTCCTGCGTGGGGCAAAGCGCATGGGTTCGACACTAGAATCGAAAAACCCCTCTTGCGCAGGGGCATGCCGACCAAGCCGAGACCGAGACGAGCCGAGGAGAACCCCATGCGAATTCTGATTGCCGAAGATGACCAGGTGCTCGCGGACGGTTTGTTGCGCAGCCTGCGCGGTGCGGGTGCGGCCGTGGACCATGTGGCCAGCGGCTCCGAGGCCGACGCGGCCCTCATGACCAACAATGAATTCGATTTGCTGATCCTGGACCTGGGCCTGCCCAAGATGCACGGTCTGGAAGTGCTCAAACGCCTGCGCGCACGGGGCTCCACCTTGCCGGTGCTCATCCTCACGGCCGCCGACAGCGTGGAAGAGCGCGTCAAGGGCCTGGACTATGGCGCCGACGACTACATGGCCAAACCCTTCAGTCTGCAAGAGCTGGAGGCGCGTGTGCGCGCCCTGACCCGCCGCGGCATGGGTGGCGCCACCTCGCAGATCAAGCACGGCCCGCTGCTGTACGACCAGGCTGGCCGCGTGGCCACCATCGACGGCAAGATGGTCGAGCTGTCGGCGCGCGAGCTGGGTCTGCTGGAAGTGCTGTTGCAGCGCGCAGGCCGACTGGTCAGCAAAGACCAGCTGGTCGAGCGCCTGTGCGAGTGGGGCGAAGAAGTCAGCAACAACGCCATCGAGGTCTACATCCACCGCCTGCGCAAGAAGATCGAGAAAGGCCCGATCCGCATCGCCACCGTGCGCGGCCTGGGTTACTGCCTCGAAAAGATCCCGGGTTGAGCCCCGGCCCTGCCCCGCGCGTTACTGAAGCATGAAGTCCCGGGGCTGGCACAGCGGTATTTTCAGGCGCGAGCAGCGCTCGCTGTTTGGCGAGATCCTGGATTGGATGCTCACGCCACTGCTGTTGCTGTGGCCGGTCAGTCTGGCGCTGACCTGGCTGGTGGCGCAAAGCCTGGCCAACAAACCCTTTGACCGTGCGCTGGTTTACAACGTGCAGGCCTTGGCCCAGCAGGTGCGTGTGGGGCCTGAGCAACGCGCGCAGTTCAACCTGCCCCAGCCGGCCAGCGAGATCCTGCGCGCCGATGAGACCGACCTGGTGTACTACCAGGTCAAGGGCACGCGTGGCGAATTCCTGAGTGGCGAGCGCGACTTGCCCGACCCGCCCAGCGACGAAGAAAAAGGCAACAGCTACGAGGTGCGCATCCGCGACGACGAGATGCGCGGCATGGAAGTGCGGGTGGCGTACACCTGGATCCGACTGGACACCAATGGCCACAGACCGGCGCTGGTGCAGGTGGCCGAAACCCGCGAAAAGCGTTCGGTGCTGGCCGCTGAAATCATCAAGGGCGTGATGCTGCCGCAATTTGCCATTTTGCCGCTGGCGGTGCTGCTGGTCTGGCTGGCACTGGTCCGCGGCATCGCGCCGTTGTCGCAACTCGAAGAGCGCATCCGCGCCCGCAAGAGCGACGACCTGAGCCCGCTGGACGACAAGGCCGTGCCCACCGAAGTGGCGCCCCTGGTGGTGTCGGTCAACGACCTGCTCACGCGTCTCAAAGACTCGATTGCCACGCAAAAGCGGTTTCTGGCCGACGCAGCGCACCAGCTCAAGACGCCGCTGGCCGGCCTGCGCATGCAGGCCGACCTGGCCCAGCGCAGCGGCGCCAGCGAAGACGAGCTCAAACGCTCGCTGCAGCAAATTGGCCGTGCCAGCGTGCAGGCCACGCACACCGTCAACCAGTTGCTGGCGCTGGCCCGCGCCGAAGGCGGTGGCGCCAGCCTGCCGCAGCAACAGTGCAATATGGTCACCATGGCCAGTGAGGTCTTGCTCGACTGCTTTGCACGCGCCGCAGACAAAGGCATTGACCTGGGCTATGACGGCGCCGACGCCGAGCAGCCTGGCGTGGTGGTGAATGGCAACCCGACCTTGCTCAAGGAAATGGTGCGCAATCTGGTGGAAAACGCCATCCACTACACGCCCAGCACACCAGAGCGTCCGGGCGTGGTCACGCTGCGTGTGCTGGTGGACCCCTACAGCAAGGTGCTGGTGATGCAGGTCGAAGACAACGGCCCAGGCATCCCACCCGCCGAACGCGATCTGGTTTTCCAGCCGTTTTACCGCGCCCTGGGCACCAATGTGGACGGCTCGGGCCTGGGCCTGCCCATCGTGCGCGAGATCGCGCAGCGCCACGGTGCCACCGTCACGGTAGAGGCGGCCCACCCCGGCCAAGCGCTGCCGGGGGCGTGCTTCACGGTGCGTTTCGGTTTGCCCTTGTAGGCGCGACGAGTCGCCGCGATGACCGAGGGATTGCCCCGGGTCGGGGCTCCCACAGGCCCTCAGTTGGCGGGGCGGCTCATGTCCAGTTGCAGGCGCTCGCGTTCGATCACGCGGGCCACAGCGGGCTCGGCGGCCACCTGCTCGACAAACTTCCACAGCGTGGGGTGTGCAGATGGGGCGATGCCTGCGATCGTGCCCCAGCGGCTGAGCGTCAGGGCGTAAGCGTCGAGCGGGCCAAAGTGCGCACCGGTCAGCCAGCGCTGACCAGCCTCGTTTTTCTTTTCCACCAGCGTTTGCAGGTCGGCCAGCATGGTCTTGTACTGGCCAATGGCGTGCTGTTTGATGGCGGCCTGTGCCTCGCTCTGGTCGGTGAACTTTTGCGGCATGAAGATGTGGGTGAAGGTCGGGTGCACCGTGTTGTTCATCCAGGCGAAAGTGGACAGCGCCTGGGCGCGGGCCAGGTGTTCTGCAGGCAAAAATTGCTGGCCAGGGAACAGCATGTCCAGGTACAGCGTGATGGCCACGATCTGGGTGACCACATTGGCATCGTGCACCAGCACCGGCACCTGGCTGCGGGGGTTGAGCAGCTTGTAGTCTTCGTTGTACTGCTCGCCCTTGTGCAGCTTGACCATGGTGGGTTCAAAGTTGCTGCCACTCATCTCCAGCAACACATGCGGCACAAAGGAACAGGCGCCAGGGGCGAAAAAAAGTTTCATGCTCATGGGGGGCTCCGTCGAAAAAAACCATGCGTTCGGCCCACAAGGGCCTCGTGAAGCATTCTAGATGCGGGGGCGCACGCTCACCTCGGAGCTGTTGATGGCGACCTCCTGTCCGGCGCACCACAGGCGCAGCGAGCCGTTGGGTGACACGCCCAGGCACTGGCCATGTTGCCCGTCGCTGGTGCCGACCTCACGCCCGCGCAGCACGTCTCGCGTTTCAAAGCGCTGCTGCAGCGGGGCAAAGCCGCGCTGCTCAAAGTCCTGCAGGGCACGCGCCAAAGGTGGCATCAGCTGCAGCAGGGCGGCGCCTGCGGTGGCTTCGTGCCAGAGGTCGGTGAGTGCGGCCGGCGGGGTCGACAGCCCTTCGGCCGACCGTGGCCGGATGTTGAGGCCGATGCCGATCACCACCTGGCTGCGTCCGCCACTGCTGGCCGCTTCGATCAGGATGCCGCCCAATTTGCGCTCGGCCACCCACAGGTCGTTGGGCCATTTCAGGCCGATGTCGGGGTGCAGGCTCTCGGCCACCGCCAGGCCCACCGCCAGCGACAGGCCCGACCAGTCGCGCGGGGCATAAGGCAGCGACAGTGAAAACGTGAGCGAATCGCCCACCGCGCTTTGCCAGGGGCGTCCCAGGCGGCCGCGCCCTGCGGTTTGCCGTTCGGCCACCAGCAGCGTGGGCTCGGTCTGGCCGGCGCGGGCGCGGCGCATCAGCTCGGTGTTGCTGGAGTCGATTTCAGGCAAGACTTCGACGGTGAAGCCCGGCAGCAAGGGGGAGATAAGTTCCCAGATCGATTCAGCAGGCCAAATTTCCATGAGATGCAAGGGTCAACAGCGAAGGGTGCAGAGGGCGGCGCCGTGCGACGATGTGTGACGCAAAGCGGCTTCTGAGGAGCCCGGCGCCCCCACCGCCCCCTTTGCGCCCCCAGTGACATTCAGTCTTTCTTCTTGCTCGACTTGGACTTCTTGCTCTTCTTTTTCTTCTTCTGCCCCGGAATCTTGGGCGTGTCTTCCCGGTCCTTGGGCGAGAGCAGCGTGCCACGGCAGTTTTTCGCGCCGCACCAGCAGGGGTACTCGGCCTTGAGCTTCTTGGTGTAAGGCTCGTCGATGATCAGGCCGTAGTCGTAATTGAGCTCTTCGCCCGACTGGATGTTGCGCAGCGCCTTGATGAAGATGCGGCCCTCTTCCTCGTCGGCTTCGCAATTGGGGTCGCAGCTGTGGTTGATCCAACGCGAAGAATTGCCGCCATACAGCGCGTCGATCACACGGTCTTCATCCACATGGAAGTAGAAGGTGTGGTTGGGGTCTTTGGGGTCATGCGGGTGGCGGTCCTGGGCTTCCTCCCAGGTGATGACCTCGCCCACGTACTCGATGATCTTCTCGCCCTCGGCCAGGTCCTGCAGCGCAAACACGCCCTTGCCGTGCACGCCAGAGCGGCGCACCTGGATGCGTCGGCTGGACGCTGCGGCCTTGGGCCTGGCTTGGGGTGCGGCCTTCTTGGCGGCGGGGCTGGAGGCAGAAGTTTTGGCCACGGTTCAAAAATTTGTTATGTTGAATTCATGCATGTGCGCGTGTGTGCGCACATGGGCGAGCGCGCGTACACATGCGCGCACGCGAGAGACGGATTGTATAGAGCAGGATTGCAGACACTATGAAGACACTGGTCATTGCAGAAAAGCCCTCGGTGGCGCAGGACATCGTGCGCGCCCTCACCCCCGTGGCGGGCAAGTTCGACAAGCACGACGATTATTTTGAAAGCGACAGCTACGTGGTCACCAGCGCGGTGGGCCACCTGGTCGAGATCCAGGCGCCCGAGCAGTACGACGTCAAGCGCGGCAAATGGAGCTTTGCCAACCTGCCCGTGATCCCGCCGCACTTTGACTTGAAGCCGGTGGACAAGACCAAGAGCCGCCTGAGCGCCGTGGTCAAGCAGGCCAAGCGCAAGGACGTGACGGCACTGGTGAACGCCTGTGACGCGGGCCGCGAGGGTGAACTGATCTTCCGCCTGATCGAGCAGTATGCAGGCGGTGCCAAACCGCTGAACAAGCCCGTCAAGCGCCTGTGGCTGCAGTCGATGACGCCGCAGGCCATCCGCGACGGTTTTGACAACCTGCGCAGCGAACAGCAGATGCAGGGCCTGGCCGATGCCGCGCGCAGCCGCTCCGAGGCCGACTGGCTGGTGGGCATCAACGGCACGCGCGCCATGACGGCCTTCAACTCGCGTGACGGCGGTTTCTTTCTGACCACCGTGGGCCGGGTGCAGACGCCCACGCTGGCCGTGGTGGTCGAGCGCGAAGAGCAGATCCGCAAGTTCATCAGCCGCGACTACTGGGAAGTGCATGCCAGCTTCCTGGCCGAAGCGGGCGAGTACGGCGGCAAGTGGTTCGATCCGGCCTGGAAGGCAGACGCCGAAGACAAGGAAAAGAAGGCCGACCGCGTGTGGGACGCGCGCCGCGCCATCGACATTGCCGACGCCGTGCGCGGCAAGGCGGCCACCGTCACCGAAGAATCCACGCCCAAGACCGAGGCTTCACCGGGCCTGTTCGACCTGACCAGCCTGCAGCGCGAGGCCAACGGCCGATTTGGCTTTTCGGCCAAGACCACGCTGGCGCTGGCGCAGAGCCTGTACGAAAAGCACAAGGCCCTGACCTACCCGCGTACCGACTCGCGCCACCTGCCCGAAGACTATGTGCCGGTTGTGAAGCAAACCTTCGAGATGCTGGCGGACAAAGGTTTCCAGCACCTGCAGCCGCACGCGCTGGTGGCGCTCAACAACAACTACATCCGCAAGATCCCGCGCGTGTTCGACAACGCCAAGGTGTCGGACCACTTCGCCATCATCCCCACGCTGCAGGCGCCCAGTGGCCTGAGCGAGGCCGAGTTCAAGCTCTACGACCTGGTGGTCAAGCGCTTCATGTCGGTGTTCTTCCCCAGCGCGCAGTTCATGGTGACCACGCGCATCAGCCAGGTGAGCCACCAGGGCGAGAGCCACCACTTCAAGAGCGTGGGCAAGGTGCTGGTCAACCCCGGCTGGCAGGCCATCTGGGGCAAGGAGGCCGAAAAGGAAGGCGACGAGAACGCCAAGACCCTGGTGGCCGTGAAACCCGGCGAGATGGTGCGCACCGAAAGCGCCGAGGCCAAAGGCCTGAAAACCCGCCCGCCGGCCCGCTACTCCGAAGCCACGCTGCTGGGCGCCATGGAGGGCGCGGGCAAGCTGGTGGACGACGACGAGCTGCGCGAAGCCATGCAGGAAAAGGGCCTGGGGACGCCTGCCACGCGTGCGGCCATCATCGAAGGCCTGCTGAACGAAAAATACATGCTGCGCGAAGGCCGCGAGCTGATCCCCACCGCCAAGGCCTTCCAGCTGATGACGCTGCTGCGTGGCCTGCAGGTCGAGGAACTCTCCAAGCCCGAACTGACTGGCGAATGGGAATACAAGCTGGCGCAGATGGAGCAGGGCCAATTGAGCCGCGGCCAGTTCATGGCCGAGATCGCGGCCATGACCGAGCGCATCGTCAAGAAAGCCAAGGAATACGACCGCGACACCGTGCCCGGCGACTACGCCACCCTCATCAGCCCCTGCCCCAAGTGCGGCGGCGTGGTCAAGGAGAATTACCGCCGCTTCGCCTGCTGCGGTGCCGACGGTGCCAGCGAAGGCTGTGGTTTCTCCTTCACCAAGTCCCCGGGTGGCCGCACCTTTGAAACGCACGAGGCCGACCAGTTCCTGCGCGATCAGAAGATTGGCCCGCTCGAAGGCTTCCGCTCCAAGGCGGGCTGGCCCTTTGTGGCCGAGCTGGCGCTCAAGTTCAATGAAGAAGAAGCCCAGTGGAAGCTGGAGTTCGACTTTGGTGACGACGGCAAGAACGAGGACACCGGCGAGATCGTCGACTTCTCGGCCCAGCAAAGCCTGGGCGCATGCCCCAAATGCGGCAGCCCCGTGCACGAGCACGGCAGCAATTACGTCTGCAGCAAGGCCGTGCCCACCCTCGAGCAGCCCACGCCGAGCTGCGACTTCAAGAGCGGCCAGATCATCCTGCAGCAACCGATCGAGCGCGAGCAGTTCAGCAAATTGCTGGCCACCGGCAAGACCGATCTGCTCGACAAATTCGTGAGCAACCGCACCCGCCGCAGCTTCAAGGCCATGCTGGCCTGGAACCCGGAAGAGGGCAAGGTCGGCTTCGAGTTCGAGCAACGCGAGGGCAAGGGTCCGGCGCGCAAGGCGGTGGCCAAAAAGACCCCGTTCGGCAAAGCGGCCACCAAAACCGCCAAAGCCCCTGCGGCCAAGAAAGCCCCTGCTGCGAAAAAGGCTGCGGCACCCAAGGCCCCGCGCAAGGCCGCTGTGGGCACACTCAAGCCCAGTGCCGCTTTGGCCGCCGTGATCGGTGACGGGACGTATGCCCGCACCGAGGTGGTCAAAAAGATGTGGGACTACATCAAGGCCAACGGCCTGCAGGACGCCGCCAACAAACGCGCCATCAATGCCGACGCCAAGCTGCGCGAGGTCTTTGGCAAGGACCAGGTGACGATGTTCGAACTCGCGGGCATCGTGGGCAAACACCTGGGCTGAGTGCGGGCCTGATCAGGCGGCCAGCATCATCAGGCTGGCATTGCCGCCTGCTGCGGCCGTGTTGGTGCTGATGCTGCGCTCGCCCACCAGGCGCGCCAGCGGCACCTGTGCCGTGCCGGCTTGCAGCGCGGTCAGGGTGACGATGGGGCCGTCTTGCGTGGCCAGTTGCGTGGCCAGGGCCAATACTTGGTTGGCCGGGGCGCTGACCAGTGCGGTGTCGGCTTGCAGGGTGTCGCTGAGCACCAGGCGGGCTTGCACGGCGGTGGGCAGGCTCGCGCACAGGGCAGCGCTTTGGGTGGCCAGCACCGCCTGTCCCCCAACGGCCAGCACCGCCGCCATCTGCGCGAGCAGATCGGCCTCGGCGCTGGCCTGCGAGCCCACACGGCACAACACCCGCGCACGGGCTTGCACGCGGTAGGCGTTGCGCTCGCCCGTGGGGCCGGGCAGCAAGGCCTCGAGTCCGGCTGGGTTGCAAGCGGCCAAACGTGCGCACTGGTGTGCCAGCGGCAGTCGGCCCTGGGCGGCGGCCCAGTCGTGCAGGGCCTGCAGCGCAGGCGTGACCTGCGGCATGGCGGTGGCACCACTGGCCTGCACGCTGCGCAGGGCCGCGTCATCCGGGCAGCGGGCCAGCAAGCGCAGCAGGACCAGCGGGCCGCCCGCCTTGGGGCCGGTGCCTGAGAGGCCTTCGCCACCAAAGGGCTGCACGCCCACCACGGCGCCGACCATGTTGCGGTTGACGTAGGTGTTGCCCGCGTGGGTGTTGTTCGTCACACGGGCGATGGTTTCTTCGATGCGCGAATGCACGCCCAAGGTGAGCGCATAGCCGGTGGCGTTGATCTGGGCCAGCAACGCGTCCAGGTCCTGGCGGGCGTAGCGCAGCACATGCAGCACCGGGCCGAACACCTCGCGTTCGAGCTGGTCGATGCGGTCGATCTCGATCAGCGTGGGCTGCACATAAGTGCCGGTGGGCAGGCTGCCCGGCGCCTTACGGCTGATGCGGTGGACCTTGCAGCCCTGCGCTTGCATCTTGCGCACATGCGCTTCGATGCCGCTTTGCGCGCGTTCGTCGATCACCGGGCCCATGTCCACCGACAGTTGGGCGGGCGTGCCCATCTGGATCTCGGCCATCGCCCCCTGCAGCATCTCCAGCAGGCGGTCGGCCACATCGTCCTGAACGCACAGCACGCGCAGCGCCGAGCAGCGTTGGCCTGCGGCTTCGAAAGCCGAGGCCACCACGTCCTGCACCACCTGTTCGAGCAGGGCCGATGAATCGACCACCATGCAGTTCTGGCCGCCGGTCTCCGCCACCAGGGGCACCACCTGGCCGTGTGCATTCAGGCGCTGGGCCAGCGTGGCCTGCAGCACTTTGGCGGTCTCGGTGGAGCCAGTGAACATCACACCCTGCACGCGGGCGTCGCCCACCAGTGGCATGCCCACGCCGCGTCCCGTGCCGGGCAAGAGCTGTACGGCGGCGCGGGGCACACCGGCGCGCCAGAGCACATCGACCGCGAGCGCGGCCACCGCGGGGGTGGACTCGGCGGGCTTGGCCAGCACCGGGTTGCCCGCCGCCAGTGCCGCAGCGACCTGGCCCATGAAGATGGCCAGTGGAAAGTTCCAGGGGCTGATGCACGCCACCGGGCCGAGCGCGGTGTGCGTGCGATTGTCAAAGTCGCGCCGCACCTGCGCGGCGTAGTAACGCAAGAAGTCCACCGCCTCGCGCAGTTCGGCCACGGCGTGGCTCCAGGTCTTGCCGGCCTCGCGCACCAGCAGGGCCATGCAGCGCGGGGCCTCTTGCTGCAGCAGGTCGGCGGCTTGCTCCAACAGGGCGGCGCGCTGCTCGGGTGCGGTCTGCGCCCACTCGGGGGCAATGGTGTGGGCGGCCTGCAGGGCGGCCAGCACATCGCCTTCGCTGGCGTATTGCACGGTGCCGATCCGGTCTGCATGGTCGGCCGGGTTGCGCATGGGGTGCAGTTCGCCGCCTTCTGCCGTGCCGGCCAGCAGGGGGCGCACCTGCAGTGGCGTGGTGTGCGCCAGCATCTGCTGCGCCAGCAGGCGCAGCGTGGGTTCGTGTGCCAGGTCGGGTCCGCTGGAATTGCGGCGGGCCGTGCCATACAGCTGCGCGGGCAGCGCTATGTGCAGGTGCGGCTGGCCGGGTGTGCGGTCTTCGCGCCCGGCGTCTTGCTCGGTGCGTTGCACCGGGTCCTGCACCAGGTCGTCCACGGACACCGATGCGTCGGCCATGCGGTTGACGAAGGAGCTGTTGGCGCCGTTTTCCAGCAGGCGGCGCACCAGGTAGGCCAGCAGGGTTTCGTGTGTGCCCACGGGCGCGTAAATGCGGCAAGGGCGGCTCAAGATACCCCCCCCCACCACCTGCATGTACAGGGGCTCGCCCATGCCGTGCAGGCACTGGAACTCGTATTGCCCCTGCTGGTAGTCCCCCAGCGTGTCTTGCGCCACCTGCACGATGGCCGCCAGGGTGTGTGCGTTGTGCGTCGCAAATTGCGGGTACACCGCGTCGGGCGCGGCCAGCAGCTGGCGGGCGCAGGCCAGGTAAGACACGTCGGTGTGGTGCTTGCGGGTGTAGACCGGGTAGTCGCTTTGGCCGTCCTGTTGAGCGCGCTTGATTTCACTGTCCCAGTACGCGCCTTTGACCAGGCGAATCATCAGGCGGTGGCCGCTGCGGCGCGCCAGATTGACCACAAAGTCGATCACGAAGGGGCAGCGCTTCTGGTAGGCCTGGATGACAAAACCGATGCCATGCCAGCCTTGCAAACTGGGGGCATGGCACAGGGCTTCGAGCAGGTCCAGCGAGATGTCCAGTCGGTCCGCCTCTTCGGCGTCGATGTTCAGGCCGATGTCGTACTGCCGTGCCAGTTCGGCCAGCTTCCATACGCGAGGCAGCAGCTCGTCCATCACGCGCTGGTGCTGCGCGCGGCTGTAGCGCGGGTGCAAGGCCGAGAGCTTGATCGAGATGCCCGGACCGCCCACCACGCCTTGCCCTTGGGCTGCCCGGCCAATGGCGTGAATCGCGTTTTCATACGCTGCCATGTAGCGCTGCGCATCCTGCTCGGTCAGTGCGGCTTCGCCCAGCATGTCATACGAATAGCGAAAGCCTTGCGCTTGCATGGTGCGGGCGCGCTGCAGGGCTTCGTCAATCGTTTCGCCGGTGACGAACTGTTCGCCCAGCATCTGCATCGCCAGTTGCACGCCCTGGCGGATCAGCGGTTCGCTGCCCTTGCCCACCAGGCGTGTGATGGCGCCCAGCATCTGGCCCTCGCTGTGCGTGGCGACGAGCTTGCCGGTCAGCAGCAGGCCCCAGGACGCCGCATTCACAAACAGCGAACCGCTGTGCCCCAGGTGCTGCTGCCAATCGCCGCCACCGATCTTGTCGCGGATCAGGGCGTCGCGTGTGGCCGCATCGGGAATCCGCAGCAGCGCTTCGGCCAGGCACATCAGCGCCACGCCTTCTTCGCTGGACAGCGCGTATTCCTGCATCAGACTTTGCACCCGGCCGGCACGGCCGCTCAATGGACTGCCGGCACGGCCACTCAATGGGCTGCCAGCGCGGCCGCTTTGGCCTTGGCGCATGCCGCTCACCAGCTGGCGCGCCAGCGCGTCGGTGCGGGCGGCCTGGTCGGCGTTCGGGCGCGCCTGCGCCATCAGGGGCGCCAGGGCTTCGGGTTCACTCAGGCGGGTGGCGCGGGCGATGGCTTCGCGCAGGGCGCCGCGCTCGGCCAGCGGGCCTTCGGGCGAGAAGCGGGCGCCCTGCGGCAGGGGGGTGAGCCAATGTTGCGGGGTGGCGGCGTTCATGGAAAGTCTCGGTGTTGTGTTGACTTAACTCGCCATGATCCGGATTTGAGGCCGTATATTTATCCAAAAACGACGATTTAAATGAATAATGTTCGGCATGAGCAGCGAATCCACCGACATTGACCGCATCGACCGCCGCATCCTGGACGTGCTCCAGCGCGATGGGCGCATCAGCAACCTCAAGCTGGCCGAAGCCGTGGCCCTGTCGCCCACAGCGGTGCTGGCGCGGGTGCAGCGCCTGTCCAGGGCGGGTTACATCCTGGGCTACGAGGCGCGACTGAACCCCTTGCTGCTGGGTGCGGGCATGCTGGTGTTTGTGGAGGTGCTGCTCGACCGCACCAGCGCCAATGTGTTCGAGCAGTTCAAGGCCGCGGTGCAGGTGCGCGCCGAAATCATGGAATGCCACCTGGTGGCTGGCGGCTTTGACTACCTGCTCAAGATCCGCTGCGCCGACATGAACGCCTACCGCCAGTTTTCGGGCGATGTGCTCTGGCAGCTGCCTGGCGTGCGCGAGACGCGCACCTATGCGGTGATGGAAGAGGTGAAGAACAGCACGGCGCTGGCGCTTTGACCCCAGGTCGGCAAGGGCCTGCGCGCAGGCGACAGACGGGCTTGGGTGGGCGCTTTCAGAATCACCGCTTTTCACCTCCACCAGAAAGAGACACCCCATGAAACACATCGGTTTTGTCGGCGCTTCCGGCCTCATGGGCCATGGCATGGCCAAGAACATCCGGGCCAAGGGTTTTGAGCTGTCGATCACCGTGCACCAGCGCACCGAGCCCGTGCAGGACTTGCTGGCTGCAGGCGCCCAGCGGGTGGCCAGCCATGCCGATCTGGCCGCTTGCGATGCGGTGGTGATCTGCGTGACCGGTTCGCCCCAGGTCGAGGCGGTGGTGGCGGGCCTGCTGTCCAACGCGCACCAGGGCCTGATCGTGATCGACACCTCCACCAGCGAGCCCGATTCCACCCGCCGCCTGGCCGCTTTGTGCGCTGAGAAGGGTGTGGTCTATGTGGACGCACCGCTCACCCGCACGCCCATCGAGGCCGAGGCGGGGCGCCTGAACACCATGGTGGGCGCCAGCCAGGACGTGTTTGAAAAGATTTCGCCGCTGCTGCAGGCCTACTGCGAAAACGTCTTCCATGTGGGCGAGACGGGGGCGGGCCACATCGTCAAGCTGCTGAACAACTTCATCTCGCAAGCCATCTGCACGGCCACGGCCGAAGCCTTTGCGGTGGGCACCAAGGCCGGGGTGGACGTGCGCCAGCTGGTGCGCGTGGTCTCGGCCGGGGGCGCCAATTCGGGCCTGTTCCAGTCCATGTCCAAGGCGCTGGACGGTGACTTCACCGGCCTGAAGTTCGAGCTGAACAACGCCGCCAAAGACTTGCGCTACTACTGCCACCTGACCGAAGGTGTGAAAGCGCACTCGCAGATTGGCGCCAGCGTGCACCAGGCGCTCAACCTGGCTGCGGCCCTGGGCTATGGCAGCGAGCTGGTGCCCTCGCTGGTCAAGGCGCAGGCGCAGCTGTGCGGGGTGAAGATCGGGCAGGCTTGATCAGCGGTAGGTGGCCAGGTGGATGTTGGTTTCGGTCGAGCGGATGCCGCTGATCAGGCGGATGCGCTCCAGAACGTCTGACAGCTCCTTGGTCGATCCGGCTTCGAGCTCGGCCAGCAGGTCCCAGCGGCCGTTGGTGTCGTGCAGGGCCACCACACCGGGTTCGCCCAGCAGGCTGGCGATCACCTGGCGGGTGGTGTTGCCCTCGATCAGCACCCCCATCCAGGCGCGGATGCGGTCGGGCTCGGCCTCGGGCCGCAACCGCACGGTGTAGCCCAGGATCACCTGTTTGTCTTCGAGCTTGCGCAGCCGGTTGTTGACGGTGCCGCGTGACACGCCCAGCTTGTGCGCCAGATCGGCCATCTGCATGCGCGCGTCCTGGCGCAGCAGGCTGATGAGTTGCTGGTCAAGGTCGTCCATCTGGCAAATTGTCATTCACGCTTGCCGTTTTGGCAAATTACTGCGCAAAACAGTACATTTCTGCCCATTTTCATTGACACACGGCTGCGGAACACTCTCTCCATCACGAATGAGCTTTTTGCAGACCTGAACATGAACACCGCCAAGCACACCACCCAAAACCGCATTGCCACCGTCCACCCCCTGTACCTGAGTGCTCCCGACGCCGTGGCGCTGGTGCGCCGCAAGGGCCTCAAAAACTGCATCGTCGGCATCGCCGACAACATCCGCGCCGACTTTTTGCGCTGGCAGGACTTTGACAAATCGGCCCGTGTGGCCAACCACTCGCGCGATGGCGTGATCGAACTCATGCCGATCTCCGACGACAGCGCCTACAGCTTCAAGTACGTCAACGGCCACCCCAAGAACACGGCACTCGGCCTGTCCACCGTGATGGCCTTTGGCGTGCTGGCCGATGTAGCCACCGGCGCCCCCACCCTGGTCAGCGAGCTGACGCTCACCACGGCCCTGCGCACCGCCGCCACCTCGGCCCTGGCCGCCAAGACCCTGGCCCGCCCGGGCAGCCGCGTGATGGCGCTGATCGGCAACGGCGCGCAAAGCGAATTCCAGGCGATCGCCTTTCAGCACCTGGTGGGCATCGACACCGTGCGCCTGTTTGACATCGACCGCGCCGCCACCGCCAAGCTGGCGGCTAACCTGGCAGGCAGCGGTCTGAAGGTCGAGGCCTGTGCCAGCACGCGCGAGGCCGTGCAGGGCGCCGACATCGTGACCACCGTGACGGCCGACAAGCAGTACGCCACCATTCTCACGGCCGACATGCTGACGCCGGGCATGCACCTCAACGCCGTGGGCGGTGACTGTCCGGGCAAGACCGAGCTGGAGGCTGCCGTGCTCGAAGCGGGCAAGGTGTTTGTGGAGTTCGCACCGCAGTCGCGCATCGAAGGCGACATCCAGCAAATGCCTGCCGACTTTGCCGTGACCGAACTGTGGGAAGTGCTCGCCGGTCAGAAAACGGGCCGCGACAGTGAGGCGCAAATCACCGTGTTCGATTCGGTGGGCTTTGCGCTCGAAGACTTCTCGGCCCTGCGTTTCATGTTTGACGCGGCTGTGGAAGCGGGTCTGGGCGAGCGTCTGGCGCTGATTCCGCAGATGCAGGACCCGAAGAACCTGTTTGGCACGCTGGTGGCGCAGGATGTGACACAGGATGCGGCCAATGCGGCGGCTTTGCATCAGGCCGTGGCGGCCTGATGCAAAGCCCTTGGGGTGTTCATGCGTGGGATCATGGGATCAGGCTGGACAATCTCCCCAGCCCACCTTGACCACCATGCCACGCCCCCACCGCCGCCGCGAAGACTTTGAAGCCAGCCGGGTGTACGAATACCCGCAGCACCTGCGCGCCGCTGTCGAGGACGCGCCCACGGGCGCGGGTGTCTATGTCTTCCACGGTGAGCGCGGAGACCTGCCGCTCTACATCGGCAAGAGCGTGAACATCCGTGCCCGCCTGCTCTCGCACCTGCGCAACGCCGACGAAGCGCGGCTGCTGCACCAGACCCAGCGCATCACCTGCACCCGCACGGCAGGCGAGATTGGCGCCCTGCTGCTCGAAGCGCAGCAGATCAAGCAGCTGCAGCCGCTCTTCAATCAGAAGCTGCGTCGCAACCGCCAGCTGTGCAGTCTGCAGCTCACCGGGCAGCAGCCGCAGGTGGTTTATTCCAAAGACCTGGACTTTGCCAGTGCGCCCGAGCTGCACGGCCTGTTTGCCAGCCGACACGCCGCGCTCGATGCCCTGCGCAGCATCGCCGATCAAAACCGCTTGTGCTACGGCGCCCTGGGTCTGGAAAAACTCGCGCCCGGCAAGGCCTGCTTTCGCGCCGCGATTCGCCAATGCGCGGGCGTTTGCCGGGGCGACGAAACACCCGACGCGCACCAACAGCGCCTCTTCACCAGCCTGCTGGCTCTGCGCGTGCAATGCTGGCCCTACGCCGGTGCGATCGGCCTGGTCGAGCGCGACGAGGCACTCACCCAGATCCATGTGGTGCGCAACTGGTGCTACCTGGGCAGCGCCGCGACACCCGACGAAGCCCGCCAGCTGAGCACCGTGGCCGCAGGTTTTGACGCCGATGGCTACAAGATCCTGGTGCGCCCCATCCTCACGCAAAGCGTGGAAATCGTGTTGCTCTGATCTTCACCGCTCCGAAATCGCGTCGTTCAGGCACCGCGCGAAATACGCCGCCGCTGGCGTGAGCGGCACTTCGGGCCGCGAGACCTGCAGCACCGCCACCGGCGGGGGCTGCAGCACGGTTTGCGGCAGGGTCACCAAGCCGTGCGACTCGGGCCTGCCCAGCAGCGGGGTGGGCATGATGGTGACCGCGTCCGACTGCCGCACCAGGGCCATGGCCGCCAGCGCATCGCAGCGGGTGATTTGCGCGGGTTGCGCCATGCCGGCCTGCGCAAACATGTTGGCGGTGGCCGGGTCCATGCCCACCGCCATCGGGCCGGGCAAGACCCATTCGAGCGTGCCCAGCTGCGCTGCGCTGCATTGTTTGAGCAACGGGTGCCCCTCGCGCACCACCAGCACCTGCGGGTTCACTTGCAACTGTGTGACTGCGAACTCCTGTGTGGACACCTCGCCGCTGGTGGCCAGGATGGCGAAGTCCAGCGAGCCGTCGCGCAGCGCGGGCAGCACCCGCGTGAGCAGACCCTCCATCAGGCGCAGTTCCACCCTGGGGTAACGCTTGCGAAACCAGTGAAAGGTGTCGCCCAGCACCGTGAGCATGAGGTAGGGCGTGAGCCCGGCCCGCACTTCACCGTCTTCATCGCCCCGTGTCTGGCGCAGTTCGTCGCGCGCCAACGCAATCTGGCGGGTGACCAGTTGCGCGCGGGCGTGCAGGCGCTGGCCCGCTTCGGTCAGCAGCACGCCACGCGAGCCGCGCACCAGCAAGGGCACACCGGCATCGTCTTCGAGCTGGCGCAGTGACTTGGTCAGGGCCGCTTGCGTCAGGTGCATGGCGCGGGCTGCGGCGCGGATGCTGCCGTGTTCAACCGCGCCGACCAGGGCCTGGAGTTGGTGCAGCTTCATGGGGTTTACCTGAAAACCTATGGTTGTCCTGAAAAGAAATTGTAGTCTTCCAGTTGTCTCTTTCCATCCCTAGCATCCCGTTCATCGACAACGCCTATCGAGAAAACCCGAGATGCAACACTTCAAAACCCTGGCCGCCCTGCTGGCCGCCACTGTGCTGCTGGCGGGCGCCGCCCGCGCCGACCACTACCCCACCAAACCCGTCACCCTGATGGTTCCTTACCCCGCCGGTGGCCTGTCCGACATCCTGGCGCGCAAGGTGAACGTGGCGCTGGCCGCCGAGCTCAAGCAGCCGGTCATCATCGAAAACCTGGGTGGCGCGGGTGGTGCCATTGCCGCGCAAAAGGTGCTGAGCGCCCCAGCGGACGGCTATTACCTTTTCCAAGGCTCGCCCAACGAGCTGATCCTGGCCCCGCTGGCCATGAAGGCCATCAAGTACAAGCCCGAAGACTTCCGCCTGGTGCAGCAGATCTCACTGGCCCCGATCGCGATTTCGGCGCGCAAGGACTTTCCACCCAGCAACGCCAAAGAACTGGTGGCCTATGCGCGCCAGGCCGCCAAGGACGGCAAGCCCGTGAGCTATGCGAGCGTGGGCACCGGCAGCCTCTACCACCTGATGGGCGAAGACATGGCCCGCAAGATGGGCGCCACGATGCTGCACGTGCCCTACAAGGGCGGCGGCCCCATCCTGCAAGACCTGCTGGGCGGCCAGATCGACATGTTCATCACGCCCTATGGCGCGCCGCATGTGGCCATGGAAAAAGAGGGCAAGCTCAAGTTTGTGGCCGCCTTGTCTGAAAAACCCCAGCGCCTGATCCCGCACGTGCACAGCGTGGATGAGGTGCCCGAACTCAAGCGCTTCTACTACAGCATTGGCAGCGGCTACTACGTGAAAAAAGGCACGCCCGAGCCCATCGTCGAAGCCCTGCACCGCGCTCTGACCAAAGTGATGTTTGACGGCGACCTGCGCAAGACCCTGTCCGAATTGGGCCAGGAGCTGCCTGCACCGCTGCGCATGGACGAGACGGCCAAGGTCTACGCCGACGAGGTCAAGCTCTACCAGGGCATCGCCCAGTCGATCCACCTGCAAGCCCAATGAGCACGAGCATGCTGGCCGACCTGCAAGCAGGCGCCGCGCCCTTTGTGGCCTTGCGGCATGACCTGCACCGTCACCCTGAACTGGGCCTGCAGGAGGTGCGCACATCGGCATTGCTGGCCGCACAGCTCGAAGGCTGGGGCTACACCGTCACACGCGGGCTGGCGAGCACCGGCCTGGTGGCGCAGCTGGTGCGCGGCACGGGCAGCCAGCGCCTTGGCATTCGCGCCGACATGGACGCGCTGCCCATCCACGAGGCCAACACCTTTGCGCACCGCAGCGTGCACGACGGCGTGATGCACGCCTGCGGCCACGATGGCCACACCGCCATGCTCATGGCGGCTGCCCAATACATCGCCAAAGAAATCGAGTTCTCGGGCACGCTCAACCTGATCTTCCAGCCCGCCGAAGAACACCCCGGCGGCGCCAGGCTGATGATCGGGCAGGGCCTGTTCGAAAAATTTCCCTGTGATGCCGTGTTTGCCATGCACAACATGCCGAGCATCCCGGCGGGTCAGCTGGTCTTCATGGAGGGCCCGGCGATGGCGTCCAGCGACGACGTGACGATCACCTTGACCGGTGTGGGCGGCCACGGCGCCATGCCCCACCGCGCGCAGGACCCGGTCGTGGCGGCGGCGGCCATCGTCATGGCGTTGCAGACCATCGTCTCGCGCAATGTGGACCCACAGCAAACCGCCGTGATCACCGTGGGCTCATTGGTGGCTGGCCAGGCCAACAACGTGATCCCGGCATCGGCCAGGCTCGAACTCAGCGTGCGCTCTCTCGATCGCGAGGTGCGTGATCTGCTGCAGGCGCGCATCACCGCGCTGGCCAGCGCACAGGCCGAAAGCTTTGGCCTGCAGGCCCGGGTCGACTACAAGCGCGACTACCCGGTGCTGGTCAACACCCCGCACGAGACCGAATTCGCCCGCCAGGTCGCCACCGAACTGGTGGGTGAGGCACGGGTCACGCGCCAGGGCCGCGCGCTCACGGGCAGTGAAGACTTCGCTTTCATGCTCGAACACTGCCCGGGCAGCTACCTGCTGATCGGCAACGGTGCAGGCGAAGACCAGGCGCAACACGCTTGCATGGTGCACAACCCTGGCTACGACTTCAACGACGACATCCTGCCTGTGGGCGCGGCCTTCTGGACCCTGCTCACCCAACGCTACCTGAAAGACTGAAAGGACACCCTGATGAGCATCGAACTCTGGCAACTGAGCGCCACCGAACTGGCGGCCCGCATCGCCCGCCGCGAAACCACAGCCCGTGCCGCCACTGAAAGCGTGCTCGCGCGCATCGCCGTGGCCAACCCGCAGGTCAACGCGCTGGCCACCGTCACCGCCGACTCGGCCCTGAAAGCCGCCGACGCCGCCGATGCCGCCCAGGCGCGGGGCGAGACGCTGGGCGCGCTGCATGGCGTGCCTGTGACCATCAAGATCAACATCGATGTGAAGGGCGAGCCCACCACCGACGGTGTGGCCGCATTCAAGGACAACATGGCCACCAGCCACTCGCCACTGGTGCAGTCCATGCTGAATGCAGGCGCCATCCTCGTGGGCCGCAACAACGCGCCCGCCTTCTCGTTGCGCTGGTTCAGCGACAACGCTTTCCATGGCCGCACGCTCAACCCTTTCAACCCCGGCGTGACGCCGGGGGGGTCGAGCGGTGGCGCAGCCGCTGCCACCGCCATGGGCATGGGCGCCATTGCCCACGGCAACGACTACGGTGGCTCGGTGCGTTACCCGGCCTGGGCCTGTGGCGTGGTGGGCTTGCGCACCAGCGTGGGCCGCATCCCGTCCTACAAAGAGAGTGCGCCCAACCGCATCATCAGCAACCAGCAGATGTCGGTGCAGGGCCCGCTCACGCGCACCGTGGCCGATGCCCGTCTGGCGCTGCAGGTCATGTCGCAAGGCTCGCCGCTGGACCCGCAGTGGGTGCCCGCACCGCTGCAATACGCCGACAGCGCCCAGCCGACCCGCGTGGCGGTGTTCCGCAGCTGGCGCCATTCACCGGTTGACCCGACCGCCAGCGCCGCCGTGGACCAGGCGGCCCAATGGCTGCAAGCCGCAGGCTATGAGGTGGAAGAAGCCGAGCCGCCACACTTTGCCGAAGTCTCGGCCATGCAGATGCAGATGTGCATGAACGACATGCGCCGAGCCGCCGCGCCTTTCATGCAAGCAAACGGCGACGACGCGCTGCGCAAAGCGCTCAGCCATTACATGGCCGTCACGCCCGAGTGGAGCCGCGACCAATACCTGGACGCGCTGGTGCGCCGCTTCAACATCGCCCGCGACTGGGCGGTGTTCTTCGAGAAGTACCCCGTGCTGCTCATGCCCAATTCGTGGGAGCGCCAGTTTGCCGTTGACGAAGACCAGCGCTCACCCGAGCGCACTGCGCAGATCTTTCTGGCCCAAGCGCCCATGCTGGGCACGGCGGTGCTGGGCCTGCCCGGCCTGTCGGTGCCCACCGGCGTGGTGGACGGCCTGCCCGTGGGCGTGCAGCTGGTGGCCACCAAATTCCGCGAAGACCGTTTGCTGGCTGCCGGTGAAGCCATCGAGCAGGCTGCCCGGTTTTCGGCACTGCAGTACTTGCTCAAGCGTTGAATTTCCCCCAGTTGTTCATTTCAAAACATTCCCAAGGAGACACCATGAACATTGATGTGCAACTCAAACGCTGGCTGACCGGCGCGCTGCTGGGCATTGCTGCCTTGCATGCGGGCGCGCAAACCTGGCCCGCAAAACCCGTGACCATGATCGTGCCCTGGCCTGCCGGCGGCCCCTCGGATTTTGTGGCCCGCAAGCTGCAACCCGACATGGCCAAGTCGCTGGGCCAGCCGGTGGTGATCGACAACATCGGCGGTGCGGGCGGTGCCATTGGCGTGCAGAAAAACCTGAACGCGACCGACGGTTACAGCGTCACGCTGGGCAGTCCGCTCGAACTGATCGTGGCGCCGCTGACGCTGGCGGCCGTTAAATACAAGGCCGAAGACCTCAAGATCGTGGCGCAGATCGTGAAGGCGCCGCTGGTGCTGGTGGCGCGCAAAGACCTGCCCGCCAACACCGCCGACGAACTGATCGCGCTGGCTGGCCGAGCAGGCGCCAAGCCCCTGTCGATTGGCAACGGCGGCAATGGCAGCCTGTTCCATCTGGCCGCAGAAAAACTGGGCCAGCAGGCCGGCTTGAAGCTCACCCATGTGCCCTACAAAGGTTCGCCCCCCATGCTGGCCGATCTGATGGGCGGTCAGGTGGACCTGGCCATCACCGTCTGGGCCGGCAGCTTGCCGACCCTGGTGGCCGAGGGCAAGGTCAAGGCCATCGGTCTGGCGGCCCGTGTGCCTTTGGCCAAGTTTCCGCAAGTGGCCGCGCTGGGCGCGCACCCCAAACTCGCGGGTTTCGAGTTCGACTCCTGGGCCAGCATTGCGGTGCCGCGCCACACGCCCGACACCGTGGCCAACCGCATCAACAAGGCGGTGTACGATGCCCTGCAAAACCCCGAAACCCGCTCGGCCTTTGAAGCCACCGGCAACCTGATCGTCAGTCCCACCTCGGTGGCCGATCTGGACCGCGTGTACCGCGACGAAATCGCACGCTACCAGGCGATTGCCAAGTCGATCAACTTCGAGCCGCAGTGACCCATCGCATCGTCCCGCACCGAACATGAGTCCCCACAACGCCACCCTGAGCCCCGAGCAGACCGCACACGTTTTGCCCTACCTGCAGCTGGCGCAGAGCATCCGGGACTTGCTGATGGACCCCTCGGTGGCTGTGCCCCCGCGCATCGTGCAGCCGCTGGCGCACGGAGGCAGCCTGTTTGTCATGCCGGCCTCCGACGAGCGGGTGGCCATCACCAAGCTCATCACCTTTGTGCCCGACAACGCGACGCGTGGCCTGCCCGCCATCCAGGGCGATGTGGTGGTGTTTGACGCGAAGGGCGGCCAGCGTCTGCAGATCCTGCACGGCCCCACGGTCACAGCGCGGCGCACAGCGGCGGTGTCCTTGCTGGCGGCGCAACTGCTGGCCCCGACACGGACATCGGCACCGCAGGGCAAGTTGCTGATTGTGGGGGCCGGTGTGCAAGGCCAGTCGCACCTGGAGGCTTTTGTGGCCGGTCTGGGTGTGCGTGAGGTGCTGGTGGCTTCGCGCAGCGTCCGCAGTGCCGACGCGCTGGTGGCGCATGCCCGCAGCCTGGGCGTGCAGGCTGCCCGTGTCGATGACCCCGATGCCGCATTGGCCGAATGCACCCTGGTGGTCAGCTCTACCAGTGCGCAAGAAGTGGCGCTGCGCGGCACGCCGCGTGACGATGCCTTTGTCTGTGCCGTGGGCGCCTTCACTCCGCGCATGGTCGAATGGGCGCCCGAGGTGTGCCGGCACCTGGCGCAGCGTGGCCGCGTGGTGGTGGACACCCGCGACGCCGACCACGAAGCCGGCGACCTGCTGCAAGCGGGTCTGGATGTGGGCGCCTTTGCGTCGCTGGCCGATGTGGTCCGCCAAACCTCTTTGGGGATGGCGCAGAACACCCACCAAGGCCCGGTCTTTTTCAAAAGCTGTGGCTGGGCCGGCTGGGATTTGGCGGCTGCCCGCTGCTGCATGTCTGTCTGATTTTCTTTTTACCCTTTTGGAGATTCACACCATGGTTGAACGTTTTGAAGTCGGTCCCCGCATGTCCGAAATCGCGGTGCACAACGGCACCGTTTACCTGGCCGGCCAGGTGGCCGACGACGCCAGCCAGGACATTGGTGGCCAGACCCGCCAGGTGCTGGCCTGCGTGGACGCCCTGCTGGCCAAGGCCGGCAGCGACAAAAGCCGGATTCTGATGACGCAGATTTTTCTGGCCGACCTGAGCGACTTTGCCGGCATGAACGCGGTGTGGGATGCCTGGGTGGTGCCGGGCCAGACGCCGCCGCGCGCCACCGTGCAGGCCCTGCTTGCCAAGCCCGAGTGGAAGATCGAAGTGGTCATCACGGCCGCTGTCTGAGCCTGGCCACCCCGATAAGATCGCCGCATGGAATACACCTTCGCCTCAGCCACCATCTTGCTGCTGCTGATCACCGATCCGTTTGGCAATATCCCGGTGTTTGCCAGTGCGCTCAAACACGTGCCGCCCGAACGCCGTGCGCGTGTGATCCTGCGTGAAAACCTGATTGCCTTTGGCCTGCTGCTGAGCTTCATGTTCATGGGCGAGGGCTTTTTGCGCCTCATGGGCCTGCGCGAGACTTCGCTGCAGATGGCTGGCGGCGTGGTGCTGTTCCTGATCGCGCTGCGCATGATCTTTCCGCCTCCCCCTCGGCAAGAAGCCGAGTTTATGGGCGAGCCCCTCATCGTGCCGCTGGCCATACCGGCCATTGCCGGGCCGTCGGCCCTGGCCACGGTGATCTTGCTGGTCAGCCGGGCGCCCGAACGGCGCCTGGAGTGGATCGCCGCACTGGCGCTGACGATCGCGATTTCGTCTGTCGTGCTGCTGCTGGCCGAGCGCATCCAGCGCCTTCTGGGTGAGCGCTTTGTGGTTGCCGTGGAAAGGCTGATGGGCCTGATCCTGGTGGCGGTGGCGGTGGAGATGATGGTGCGGGCGTTTCAGGTTTTCCTGAAGTAAAACGCGCCGCTCTGCGCTTATTTTTTCTTGGCACCTCTGAGTTTGGGGGGGCGAATCTGGCCGCTGGCCTGTTGTCCCAGATCGCCTGCATTCAAACGGCTGATGGCACTTTTGCCGGTGCTCTTTTCAAGCTGATCTCGGGCCGCTTTGGCCGTCTTGGCGCCCTCTTTGGCTACCTGGGCGCTTTCGTGCAAGCCTTGCGGGCTTTTCACCTGTGCAATGTCGGTGGCGGCCACTTCGGCCAACATGTTCAGACCAGTTCGGTGTTGGTCATGTTGTCACGCAGGTTTTCTTTTTTCAGGCCCTTGTGTTGCTTGTACTCGCGGGTTCCCATGCCGCTCCAGACGCGGCTCATCAGGTCTGTGAGCTGGGCGTACTCCTCGCCTTGCTGTACGCCGGCCTTGTCCCATTCGTCGGTGAGGGCCTTGCGTACCTCAATGGATTTGATGCGCTGGTTGATCCAGCTCTCGCTGTAACCCAGACGCCGGTAATTTTGAATGGCCCGCTCAATCGAGAGTTCCGGGTCCACAGCCTCGTCCAGGTGCGCGTTGCCGACCTTGGCCAGCCACAGCTTGAAAGGCTCGGCCTTTTTGCTGGGGATGGACTGGATGAGGCGCAGCACTTGTTCTGTGTCGGCCACGTCGGTCAGGTATTTTTTGCCGTCAGCGGCAGCCATTTTCAGTTGACTACAGTTTGTAGCCAACTGACTGCCTTCGTTTTTCAGCCGCGTCTTGAGGACACTCCAATATTTGCGCGCTTTGGTGTAGTCGGCTTGTTCGGTCAGTACAGCCACAATGTCTGTGACCGAGAACCACCACTTTCCTGCAGCCTCGTCCCACTCGGTCCGGATGTGCTGGTTTTGAAACAGTTGGATTTTCTTTGCTTCGTTCTGCTGTGCCTCCCTGAGTACAGCATACCCTCATTGCATTGTTTCGAGCGTGTCAGCGCCCCACCACGCGTGCCATCTCCAGGCACTTGTTGGAGTAACCCCACTCGTTGTCGTACCAGGCCATCAGCTTGACGAAGGTGCTGTCCAGGGCCATGCCCGCATCCGCATCGAACACGCAGGTGGCGCTCTCGCCACGGAAGTCGGTGGAAACCACTTTGGATTCGGTGTAGGCCAGCACGCCTTTGAGCGCGCCCTGGCTCTGGGCCTTCATTTCGGCGCAAATTTCGGCGTAGCTGGCCGGGTGGTTCAGTTCGGCCGTCAGGTCCACCAGCGACACATCGCTGGTGGGCACGCGCACCGAGCCACCCGTGAGCTTGCCGTTGAGTGCCGGGATCACCTTGCCCACGGCCTTGGCCGCGCCGGTGCTGCTGGGGATGATGTTTTCCAGAATGCCGCGTCCGCCGCGCCAGTCTTTGTTGCTGGGGCCATCCACGGTTTTCTGGGTGGCGGTGGTGGCGTGCACGGTGGTCATCAGGCCGCGTTTGATGCCCCACTTGTCGTGGAGCACCTTGGCCAGTGGCGCCAGGCAGTTGGTGGTGCAGCTGGCGTTGCTGACGATGGCTTCGCCTGCGTAGGCCGTGTGGTTGACGCCATACACAAACATGGGCGTGTCGTCCTTGGACGGCGCGGACATGATGACCTTTTGCGCCCCGGCGGCCAGGTGTTTGCCCGCGCTGTCCTTGTCCAGAAACAGGCCGGTGGACTCGATCACGACTTGTGCGCCGACCTCGTTCCACTTCAGGTTGGCGGGATCGCGCTCTTGGGTGAGGCGGATGCGGCGCCCGTTGACGATGAGGGTGTTGCCCTCCACCGCAATGCTGCCCTTGAAGCGGCCGTGCACGCTGTCGAATTCGAGCATGTAGGCCAGGTATTCGGGTTCGAGCAGGTCATTGATGCCGACCACCTCGATGTCGCTGCCAAAGTTTTGCACTGCCGCGCGGAATACCATGCGACCGATGCGGCCAAAACCGTTGATGCCCACTTGAATGGCCATGTTTGTCTCTCTTTCCTGTGAAGGACGCGCACCCACCACCCGGGAAGATGTAACGCGATCTGGCAATTATGGTAACAAAATTACATCCCGCCAAGTGGTGAGGGTTTGTTCCGGTTTTGTAACTGTCCCACCGGCCGCCTGGAGTTCGTCGTTTTGGACGATGTGCCTGTCCCCCGCTGCGTCGGATACTGGTCCTGAAACAAGCATTGGAATCCGAACATGGCAGGACCGCTTTCAGGGCTCAGGGTGATCGAAATGGCCGGCATCGGGCCGGGCCCGTTTTGCGCCATGGTGCTGGCCGATCTGGGCGCCGATGTGGTGCGCATCGCCCGGCCCGGCCAGGACACGCCAGCGCACGACGTGCTGGCGCGCAGCCGCAGCGTCATCCATCTGGACCTGCGCGAGGCAGGCGCAGTGCAGCAGGTGCTGGAACTGGTGGCCCAGGCCGATGTACTGATCGAGGGCTACCGCCCGGGCGTGATGGAGCGCCTGGGTTTGGGCCCCGAGCCTTGCATGCAGCGACAGCCCGGTCTGGTCTATGGCCGCATGACCGGCTGGGGGCAATACGGGCCGCTGTCGCATGCGGCCGGACACGACATCAACTACATCGCACTCAGCGGCGCGCTGCACGGCGTGGGCCGTGCGGGCGAGCGGCCGGTGCCGCCGCTGAACCTGGTGGGTGACTTTGGAGGGGGCGCCATGCTTTTGGCGGTCGGCATTCTGGCGGCGCTGCAAGAGCGCCAGCGTTCGGGCCAGGGCCAGGTGGTCGATGCCGCCATGACCGATGGCGCGGCGCTGCTCTCGTCCATGATGTACGGCTTCAGGGCCTCGGGCCTGTGGCGCACGCCGCGCGGCGAGAATCTGCTCGACGGCGGTGCGTTTTTCTACGACACCTACACCTGCGCCGACGGCCGCCATGTGGCGGTGGGCGCGATCGAGCCGCAGTTTTATGCCTTGTTGCGACAGCATTGCGGTGTGGCCGGCGACCCTGCCTTTGACGCCCAGATGGACCGCGCTGTCTGGCCGCTGCTCAGGCAGAAGCTGGCCGAGATTTTTGCCACCCGCACGCGTGACGAATGGTGCGTCCTGCTCGAAGGCACCGACGCCTGCTTTGCCCCGGTGCTCGACTGGGACGAGGCACCACAGCACCCCCACAACCGGGCGCGAGCCACGTTCACCGAACTCGATGGGGTGACGCAGCCGGCGCCCGCGCCGCGCTTTGCGCGCACCCCTGCCGATCCACCTCACCGCAGCCAAAGCACCAGCAGCCAGCAAGTGTTGCAGCGTTGGGCCCAGGCTTGAAACTTAGGAAAGACTGCGCATGTCCATCACCTTCCAGCGCTCCTGGAGCGACCCCGACCTGGAGCAGTACCGCGACACCGTGGTGCGCTTCATTGAGGAACACATGCTGCCCGACGACGAGGCCGCCCGACAGCGCGGCCATGTGGGGCACGGGATTTGGCGCAAAGCTGGCGAGATGGGCCTGCTGTGCACCGACATCCCCGAGGCCTGGGGCGGAGGGGGCGGAGACTTCCGGCACGAAGCGGTGTTCTACGAAGAAATGGCCCGGCGCAGCCTGAGCGGCATGAGCACTTCGGTGCATTCCATCGTGGCGCACTACTTTCTGAACCACGGCACCGAAGCGCAAAAGCGCCACTACCTGCCGCGCATGGCGCGTGGCGAGATCGTGGGAGCGATTGCCATGACCGAACCGGGCACCGGCTCTGACCTGCAGGGGGTGCGCACCCGCGCCGTGCGCGATGGCGAGCATTACGTGCTCAATGGCGCCAAGACCTTCATCACCAACGGTTTTCTGGCGGGCGTGGTGCTGGTGGTGTGCAAGACCGACCCGGACAAGGGCGCGGCGGGCACTTCCATTCTGGTCGTGGACACGCAGGACCAGGCCGGCTTCAAGGTGGGTCGTGTGCTCGACAAGATCGGTCTGAAGGCGCAGGACACCTCGGAGCTGTTTTTTGACGAGGTGCGCGTGCCCGCCACGCAATTGCTCGGTGGCGAGGAGGGCAAGGGCTTCTACCAGCTCATGAGCGACCTGCCCTACGAGCGTCTGATCATTGGCCTGACGGCGGTGGCCGCCATGGAAGGTGCTTACGAGGCCACCTTGCAGTACGTGCGCGAACGCAAGGCTTTTGGTCAGCCGATTGCCGACTTCCAGAACACCCGCTTCAAGCTGGCCGAAGTGGCCACCGAAATCCAGGTGGGTCGCGCTTTCATGGACCGCTGCATCGAGGCCCTGGTGGCGGGCCAGCTCGACACCGCCACCGCCTCCATGGCCAAGCTCTGGGGCTCGGAGGCGCAGGGCCGCGTGATCGACACCTGTCTGCAACTGTTCGGTGGCTACGGCTACATGAACGAATACCTGATCGCTCGCATGTACGCGGACGCGCGCATCCAGCGCATTTATGGCGGCACCAGTGAGATCATGAAAGAAGTGATCTCGCGGGCGATGTGAAGGCGCCGCCCATGACCGAGCCGATCTTGCTGCAGCACGAAAGCGGCGGCGTGCTGCGCCTGACCCTGAACCGCCCCGAACGTTTCAATGCGCTCAACCCGGCCATGGCCACCGCCTTGCGCAGCTGTTTTCAGGGCCTGGTGGACCGGCCCGAAGTGCGGGTGGTGGTCTTGCAAGCGGCGGGCAAGAACTTCTGCGCTGGACTGGACCTCAAGGAGCAAACCACGCAAGCCCCGTCCGAAGCACGCGGCATGATGGCCGTGCAGCACAGCATCCGCGACATCATGCTGGCCATGCGGCGTTGTCCGCAGCCCATCATCAGCATCGTGCAGGGCGCGGCCAGTGGTGGCGGCTTTGCGCTGGCGCTGGCGTCCGACATCCGCCTGGCCACGCCCGAGGCGCGCATGAACGCCTCGTTCTTGCGCATTGGCCTGACCGGCTGCGACATGGGCGTGAGCTACTTTTTGCCGCGCATGGTTGGCAGCTCGGTGGCGGCCGAATATTTGCTGACCGGTCGCTTCATGGACGCGACCCGTGCGCAGGCCCTGGGCCTGGTCAGCCAGGTGGCCGAGTTGCCTGCGCTGCAGCAAGAGGCACAGGCCCTGGCCGATGACATGCTGCGCACCACGCCGCTGGGTCTGCGCCTGACCAAAGAGGCGCTGGGGCACAGCCTGGACATGGGCAGCCTGGAGGCGGTGATCGCGATGGAAGACCGCCAGCAGGTGCTGTGCACACAGAGCGACGACTTCCGCGAAGGCATGCAGGCCTTTCTGGAAAAGCGCGAACCGAAATACACCGGGCGTTGAGCCCGCCCCGACCAGGAGAAGCCATGACGCTTGATGATCTGATCTACAAACCTGGCCTGTTGCAAGGCCGCCGCATTTTGGTCACGGGTGGCGGCAGCGGTCTGGGCCGCGTGATGAGCGAAGCCTTGCTGCTGCTGGGTGCCGAAGTCCACATCTGCGGCCGACGCGCTGCGGTGGTCGAGCAAACGGCAGCGGCGCTGATGGCGCAACACGGCGGCAAGGTGGTGCCCTGGGTGTGCGACATCCGCAGCGACGACGCCATTCAGGCCATGCTGGACGCCATCTGGCAAGACCATGGCGCATTGGACGGACTCATCAACAACGCTGCAGGCAATTTCATCAGCCGCACCGAAGATTTGTCTGCGCGGGCATTCGATGCGATTGCCAACATTGTTTTTCGCGGCAGCTTCTACATGACGCTGGCCTGTGGCAAACGCTGGCTGGCCGAAGGGCGCAAGGCCTCGGTGCTGTCGATTCTGACCACCTGGGTGTGGAATGGCTCGGCGTTCACCGTGCCCTCGGCCATGTCCAAGGCGGGCCTGCACGCCATGACGCAGTCGCTGGCGGTGGAATGGGGCGGGCGTGGTGTCCGTTTCAACGCGATTGCGCCAGGCCTGTTCCCGACCGAAGGCATGAGCGCACGCCTGAACCCCGGTGGCGGTGAACACAAGATCGAGGGCAACCCCATGGGCCGCAATGGCCAGATGCCCGAGTTGGCCAATCTGGCGGTGTTCCTGATGGGACCAGGCTCGCAATACGTCAATGGCCAGACGATCGCGATCGACGGCGCGCAGTACCAGGCCACGGGCGGCAACTTTGCGGCGCTGGCGCAATGGGGCGACGCCGACTGGCAGCGTGCGCGTCAGAGCATCGAGAAAACCAACGCCTCAGACCGCCAGCAGCGCCACGCGCCCTAGCCTCAGAACACGATCATGCCGCGCGCATTGCGGCCTTGCTGAAGGTCGTCAAACGCCTGCTGGGCCTGCTCCAGGCTGTAGCGGTGCGTGATGAGTTCCTGCAGTTTCAGGCGGCCCGTGCTGTAGAGCGACATGAGGCGCGGAAAATCCTCTCGCGGACGGGCCGAGCCGTAGTAGCTGCCCTTGAGCGTTTTTTCTTCCAGTGCCAAGGTCACGGTTTTCAGGGTGGTGGTGTCCTGCAGGCTGGCCACACCCACCGCCACGGCCGTGCCGCCCTTGCGCAGCGCACCATAGGCCTGCGCCACCACCGCACCCAGGCCCACGCACTCAAAAGCGTAGTCGGCACCGCCTCCGGTCAGGATCTTGAGCGTCTTGACGATGTTCGGGTCTTGCGCGGCATTGACGGTGTGGGTGGCGCCAAACGCGCGGGCCATCTCGAGTTTGTGGTCCGAGTGGTCCACGGCCACGATCATGGCCGCACCGGCCACGGCACAACCCTGGATGGCGTTCAGGCCCACCCCGCCGGCGCCAAAGACCACGGCGATCGAGCCCGCCGTGAGCTTGGCGGTGTTGAGCACCGCCCCGACACCGGTCATCACGCCGCAGCTGATCAGCGCGCAGCACTCCATCGGAATGTCCGGCTGCTCCACCTTGACCACGTTGTCCATGTGCAAGGTGGCGTATTCGGACATCACCCCGCAGCCGCACAGCACGTTGAGCGCCTGGCCCGCCATGTCGAAGGTGCGCACGCTGCCATCGGGCAAAGAGGCGGTGGTGCGGGCGTTCTGGTCGCACAGTTGCGGACGGCCGGTGGTGCAGTAGCGGCAATGCCCGCACATGCTGACGAATGAGCTCATCACCCGGTCGCCCACGGCCAGGCCCTTGACGCCATCACCCACCGCCACGATGCGGCCTGCGCCCTCATGGCCCAACACCACGGGCTGGGGCAGTGGAATCACCCCTGTGGCCGCAGACAGGTCGCTGTGGCACACGCCGCAAGCTTCCATCCTGACCATCACCTCGCCGTGGCGCGGCGCTTCCACCCAGATGTCTTCGATCGTGACCTGGCCAGAGCGGTCTCGGGCCACGACGGCGCGTGATTTCTGTCGCATGGTCATGCCTCTGCGTAACCGGCAATGGCTTTGACTTCGAGGTACTCCTCCAGTCCAAAGCGGCCCCATTCGCGGCCATTGCCCGATTGCTTGTAGCCGCCAAACGGGGCGCTGCGTTCATTGGGCACGCCATTGAGGTTGACGTTGCCTGCGCGGATGCGCCGTGCCACTGCGCGCACGTGGGCCGGGTCACCCCCCGACACATAACCGGCCAGGCCATATGGCGTGTCGTTGGCGATGCGAATCGCCTCTTCCTCGTCGGCATAACCCATGATCACCAGCACCGGGCCAAACACCTCTTCGCGGGCGATGGTCATCTGGTTGGTCACCTTGCCAAAAATGGTGGGCCGCACCAGGTAACCGGCGCTGTAGCCCTCGGGTCGGCCGGGGCCACCGGCCACCAGGGTGGCGCCTTCTTCAATGCCTTTGGCGATCAGGCCCTGGATCTTGTTCCATTGCGTTTCGTTGACCACCGGCCCCATGGTGGTGTCCTCGGCGCGCGGGTCTCCGGCCTTGGCCTTGTCGGCCACGGTCCTGGCAATCGCCATCACCTCGTCCATGCGCGCATGCGGCACCAGCATGCGTGTGGGGGCGTTGCACGATTGCCCCGAGTTGTTGAACACATGGGCCACACCACCGCGCACGGCTTTGTCAAAGTCGGCATCGTCCAGGATGATGTTGGGCGACTTGCCCCCCAGCTCCTGGCTGACGCGTTTGACGGTGGTGGCCGAGCGCTGGGCCACGTCGATGCCGGCGCGGGTCGAGCCCGTGAAGGACATCATGTCGATACCAGGGTGTTCGCTCATGGCGGCGCCCACATCGGGGCCCAGGCCGTTGACCAGGTTGAACACGCCCGCAGGGACGCCTGCCTCGTGCAGGATCTCGGCAAAGATCAGTGCGCAGCTGGGGGTGTATTCAGACGGCTTGAGCACCATGGTGCAGCCTGCAGCGAGGGCCGGGGCCACCTTGCAGGTGATCTGGTTGAGTGGCCAGTTCCAGGGCGTGATCATGCCGACCACGCCAATCGGTTCGCGCACCACCTCGGCCTTGCCGATGGTTTCTTCAAATTCGTAAGCCTTGAGCACGTCCAGCGTGGACATGATGTGACTCAGGCCCGCGCCCACCTGGAACTTCTCGGCAAAGCCCAGGGGCGCGCCCATCTCGTCAGAGATGGCGGCGCCCAGTTCCTTGGCGCGGCTTTTGTAGACCTCGATGATGCGGCTCAGCAGGGCCACACGTTCTTCGCGCGAAGTCTGGCTGAACGATTCAAACGCACGGCGTGCGGCCTGCACGGCCTTGTCCACGTCTGCTGCCTGGCCCAGGGCGATCTCGTAAAGGGGTTTCTCGGTGGCGGGGTTGATGACCGCACGTGTGGCGGTGCCGGTGGGGGCGACCCAGGCGCCGTCGATGTAGAACTTCAGGTGTTGAGGCATGGCTGTAGCAGAGGGTTGAAAAAGGAAAAGCCCATTCTGACAAGCTTCACACCGGTCTGCACGTCCGCAGCGCAGTCGTCTTTCAAAATCGTCTGTTCAGACGACAGCGCCACGGCGCCTCAGAGCACGCCCAGTCGCCGTGCGATGGCCACGGCCTGGGTGCGGTTGTGCGCGCCCAGCTTGGCATTGATGTTGCGCAGGTGGGTGCGCACGGTGCTGTCGGAGACGTAGAGTTTTTCGGCCATGGCGCTGTTGGAATAACCCTCAACCAGCAATTCGAGCACGCGGATTTCCTTGCGGGTCAGGGGCTCTTGCAGGCTGCAGGGCATGGCGGCGGTTTTTTCGACTTCGACCGGCAAGGGGCCAAACGCCTGCAGCAGGCGCTGAAGGTATTCGCCCATCAGGGGCTCGCGCTGGGCGTTGCCCTCTTGCTGGGTCTGGTAGCGCTGCACCAGCAAACCCAGGGCGGGGCCTTCGTCCAGCAGCAGGCGCATGAAGCCTTCCTGGCAGGCGGTTTGCAGCACCTCGCCCAGCAGGCCCAGGGCCGCAGACGGCTGCCCGCTGCGTTGCAAGGCCAGGGCCTGAAGCAGGCGCAGACTCAGCAGGCGGCGCTGGCGCGCCCCCGCGGCCGCCTGTCGGACTTCGGCCTCCAGCGCCAAGACGGCTGGCGTGGCATCGCCAAAGGCCACTTCCCAGCGCAGGCGCGCCAGGCTCAGGTATTCGATGTCGTGGGCGGGCAGGTGCTGGCGGCGTTCGCGCGCCCACACTTCGGGCTGGTCGGCGCGCAGCAGTTCTTCGTGTGCCGCTTGCGCGTGTCCTTGCAGCAGCAGCAGGCGCGCACGCTCCAGTTTGGCGGCCGCCACCACCCGCGGCAGTTTGCGCTGGTTGCCCAGGTATTCGAGTTCAGTTAACGCATGCCACGCTGCGTCTACGTCGCCATGAATGAAGGCGATGCGTGCGCGCATGGCGTGGCTCAGGATCATGTGGTCGGGCAAGCCCACGTCGCGAGCCAGCGGCAGGTACACATTGAGCAAGTGCTCGGCCTGTTCGATGTGGTTGCCTTCGTAGACCACGCTGGCGTACAGCACCCCGGCCCAGGCGTTGCCGTGGGTGTGGTGAAAGTTGACCGCGTGCGTGGCGTCCACCGCCAGCCGAAAGCGGGCACCGGCCTGCCGCAATCGCCCGTGCTGCAAATCCAGCAAACCCTCGGTCGATTCGGAGTACATCCGGTTGAAGCTGCTGTGGCCGCTGTGGTGCTGGCGTGCCGCGTCCAGCAACTGACGGGCTTGCGCAGGTGCACCTGTAACGGCCAGGGTGTGTGCCATCGCGTTGAGCAAGGTGCAGTCGGCAAAGCGTTGGCTGCCAGACAGGTGGGTCAGGGCCTCGCGTCCCAGTTGCAGGGCTTCGTCATTGCGGTCCTGCATGGCCAGCAGCATGGGCTGCATGCAGCGCACATCGTGGTCCAGGGGCGGGGCCAGCGGGCCCAGGGCGCTCTGTTGTGCCAGTGCGTCCATCGCTTCCCAGGGGCCACGCGTGAAGCTGGTGGCCCACAGCAAGGCGCCCTGCAGGCGGGCGTGCTGGGCCAGCAAAGGCATGGGCAAAGCACCCAGCCAACGCGCCAGCAGACGCATGCGGCCTTGTTCCAGAAAGCTGTCCACATGTTGCAGCAACAAGGCGATGGCGTGCGGGAAATCCTCGCCCTCGATGGCGTGGTCAATGGCGGGCACCGGGCGTCCCTGCGACTCGTACCAGCCCGAAGCGGCCAGGTGCAGGCGTGTCGCGTCTTGCGGGTGTTCCTGCTGCAACTGGGTGCGCAAGAAGTCGGCAAACAGGCTGTGGTAGCGCCAGGCCCGCTGTTCACCCGCCACCGGGGTCAAGAACAGGTGGCCAGCATCGAGCTGTTCGAGCAGCGCCGCGCAGTCCTGGCGCGGGCTGATGGCCTGGCAAACCGAGACATCGAGTTGCCGCAGGATGCTGGTGCACAGCAAAAAGCGCCGCACCGGGGGCGACTGCTGGGCCAGCACATCTTCGGCCAGGTAGTCGGCAATCGCCCGGTCCGAGCCAGAAAACCGTGCAATGAATTCGGCCGGGTCGCTGGTGCGTTGCAGCGCCATGGCCGCCAGCCACAGGGCGGCCACCCAGCCTTCGGTCTTGTCGTGCAGGCGCTGCACCTGCTGGGCAGACAGCGTGTGTCGCGTCAGGCGCTGGGCAAAAAAATGGGCGGTGTCTTCCACACTGAAGCGCAGTCGCTCGCTGTCAATCTCGGTGAGCAGGCCGCGCACGCGCAGGCGCGACAAGCCGATCTGCGGCAGGCTGCGCGAGCCCATCACCAAGTGCCCTTGGCGGGGCAAGTGGTGCGCGATTTCGCGCACGATGTTCAGCAGCGCAGCCTCATGGATGGCTTCGAACTCGTCCAGAAACAAGGCAAAAGGCACATCCAGCCGGATCAGGTTTTGCACCACGTCGGTACCTTGCATCGTCACGCCGCTGGCCTGACCGATCTGGCGCACCGTGGCGTCCAGGCCATTGAGAAAGCGCGAGGCATCGTTGTCCGCCCGGTCCAGTGTCAGCCAGGCGGTGGCCACGCCCTGGGCTTCCAGCTGGGCACGCGCTTGCAGCATGGCCGTGGTTTTGCCAAAGCCGGCCGGTGCGCGCACCAGAACCAGCTGGCCAGCGGCGCGGGCCATGCTGTCGCACAGCCCGGCGCGGTGCACCTGGCTGGCTTGCGAGGCGGGGGGCGTGAACTTGCCCTCCAGCCCCAGGGTGTTGAGGTTGGCGCCAGGCAATGGACGGGGGCGGGAGGCAGCGGACATGGGCGAGGGGCAAGGCGCACGAGGCCAGGGCGCAGCCGCCGGGGCACAGGTGCAAGCGATTGCGGACGATTATGGGTCAAGGCCTGCCGCGCGCCGTGGGCCGGGTCGGGTGTCTGGTCGCGGGGGAGACTGCAAGACGCCTGCTGAATGCCGATTCGTCGCTTCGGACGATGCCACCCGGAAAGGGCTTTTTTAGACTGGGCCGCATCTCAGGTCAGTGTGGCCGACAAGGAGCGTGCAGTGTTTGAGGGACAAAGCATCCGGGTGGTGGCCCTGCCCGAAGCGGGCGTGTTCGAACTGGTGTTTGACCGCCAGGGCGAAGCGATCAACAAGCTCGACGACCGCACGGTCAATGAACTGCGCCAGGCCACCGCTGCCCTGGCCGCCCAGGCAGGTTTGCGTGGCGTGCTGGTGAGCAGCACCAAAGACGTGTTCATTGTGGGGGCCGACATCACCGAGTTCGGCGCCAAGTTCGAGCAGTCTGCCGCCGCCATTGCGACCGATGTGGCGCGCAGCAACGAGGTGTTCGTGGCTTTTGAAGACCTGCCGGTGCCCACCGTGGTGGCCATCAATGGTTTTGCCCTGGGCGGGGGGCTGGAGATGGCGGTGTCGGCCAGCTTGCGCGTCATGTCCACGGCGGCCCAGGTGGGGGTGCCCGAAGTCAAGCTGGGCTTGTTTCCGGGTTTTGGCGGCACGGTGCGCCTGTCACGGCTGGCAGGGCCTGCTTTGGCCTGTGAATGGGTGGCCAGCGGCAAGCCGCAAAAAGCCGCTGCCGCCCTGGCGGCGGGTGTGGTGAATGCAGTGGCAGAGCCCGAGCAGTTGCGCCAACAGGCGCTGGACCTGCTGGCACGCGCCATGCGCGGCGAGGTGGACTGGCAGGCGCAGCAACAGCGCAAGCGCGTGCCCGTGGCTTTGCCCGAAGCCGATCTGCAGGCCGCGTTTGCCACCGCTTTGCAGGCCCAGGCCGAGGCCCAGGTGCGCGCACCGCACCAGCCGGCGGCGCGCATGGCCATCGAGATGATGCACGCAGCCGCCCGCTGCGACCGCGCAGGCGCCCTGGCGCTGGAGGCCAAAGCCTTTGGCGAAGTGGCACGCACCCAGGCGGCGCGGGCCATGGTGCAGACCTTTCTGAACGACCAGGCCATCAAGAAAATCGCCAGACGCCATGCCAAGGCCGCACGCCCGGTGCAGCGCGCCGCCGTGTTGGGCGCGGGCATCATGGGTGGTGGCATTGCCTATGCCAGTGCGCTCAAGGGCGTGCCGGTGCGCATGAAAGACATTGCCCAGCCCGCGCTCGACCTGGGGCTGGCCGAGGCGGACAAGCTGTTGCAGCGCCAGCGCAAGGCCGGACGCATGACCGACAGCGCCGCCGCCGAGGTGCGCGCACGCATCACCCCGCAGATGGATCTGGCGGGTTTTGATGCGGTCGATCTGGTGGTCGAAGCCATTGTTGAAAACATCGACACCAAGCGCCGGGTGCTGGCCGATCTGGAAGGCCACCTCGGCGCGGACACGGTCATTGCTTCCAACACGTCGAGCCTGCGCATCGACGACATGGCCAGCGCGCTGCAGCAGCCGGGGCGTTTGGTGGGCATGCATTTTTTCAACCCGGTGCATGCCATGCAGCTGGTCGAGATCGTGCAGGGCACGCAGACCCGTCCCGAGGGGGTGTCCGCTGCCGTGGCTTATGCCGTGGCCCTGGGCAAAACGCCCATCGTGGTCAAGGATGGCCCGGGTTTTCTGGTCAACAGGGTGCTGACGGCCTACATGCGTGGCTTTCTGGCGCTGGTGCGTGATGGCGCTGACTTTGTGCGTGTGGACCAGGCCATGGAGGCCTGGGGCTGGCCCATGGGCCCGGCCTACCTGGAAGACGTGGTGGGCATGGACACCGGCAGCCATGTGAGCGATGTGATTTCGGCGGGCTACCCCGCACGCATGCCGCGCATTGAACACGATGCCTTGCGTCTGATGGCCGACAAGGGGCGCTACGGACAAAAGAACGGCATCGGGTTTTACCGCTACGACGCCGACCCCGCAGGCAAACCGCGCCGCAGCCCGGCGCCCGACAGCCACGCCTTGCTGCGCGCCGTGCAGCCGCAAGGTCAGCGCGACTTCAGCGCAGCCGACATCGTGGACCGCATGATGCTGCCCCTGATCGTCGAGGCCGCGCATGCCCTTGAAGAAGGCGTGGTGGCCACCGCCGCCGAACTGGACATGGCCATGCTGCTGGGCATCGGCTTTCCGGCTTATGCGGGCGGCCCGCTCCAATACGCCGACTGGTTGGGCTTGCCCGAAGTGCTGGTGCGCTGCGAGCGCTGGCAGCACCTGGGCGCGGCCTATGCCCCCACCGCCCGCATGCGCGAGATGGCGGCCAGCGCCCAGCGTTATTACCCCGTTTGAAATCCAGGAGAGACACCCATGAAACTCGATTCACAAATTGCCGCCGTCATCACCGGAGGGGCCTCGGGCCTGGGGGCCGCCACTGCGCGGCGCCTGGCTGCGCAAGGCGTCAAGGTGGCCTTGTTTGACCTCAATGAAGCGCAAGGCGAGGCCCTGGCGCGCGAACTGGGCGGGGTGTTCTGCAAGGTCGATGTGACCAGCGAGGAACAGGTCGATGCCGGCTTTGCCAAGGCCCGTGCCGCGCTGGGGCAAGAGCGCATCCTGGTCAATTGCGCGGGCACTGGCAACGCCATCAAGACCGCCAGCCGCGACAAGAGCACCGGCGAGATCCGGCACCACCCCGTGGGGGGCTTTGACCGCATCATCCAGATCAACCTGATTGGCACTTTCCGCTGCATTGCCAAGTCGGCGGCGGGCATGCTTACGCTCGATCCCCTGGAAGACGGTGAGCGCGGCGCCATCGTCAACACCGCCTCGGTGGCGGCGCAGGATGGCCAGGTGGGCCAGGCCAGCTACGCGGCCAGCAAGGCGGCGATTGTGGGCATGACGCTGCCGATTGCCCGCGACCTGATGGGCGACGGCATCCGGGTCAACACCATCCTGCCCGGCATCTTCAACACGCCTTTGCTGCAGGCTGCGCCCGACAACGTCAAGGCCGCGCTGGCCGCATCGGTGCCTTTCCCCAAGCGCCTGGGTGAACCCGAAGAGTACGCCCACTTGGCGGAAACCCTGATCGTCAACCGCTACCTCAACGGCGAAAGTATCCGCATCGACGGCGCTATCCGCATGGCCCCCCGGTGACTTTCAAAATCGTCCGAACCGACGACGCTGCCCTTGAGGGCGAACCGCAGAATCGTCTGCAAGTGATAGATCCAATGAGGAAGACCCATGTCTGAAGCCTATATCGTTGCTGCCACCCGAACCGCTGGCGGACGCCGTGGCGGTCGCCTGTCGGGCTGGCACCCGGTGGACCTGGCCGCGCAGGTGCTCAATGACCTGATGGACCGCACGGGGGCCGACCCGGCCCTGGTCGAAGACGTGTTCATGGGCTGCGTCAGCCAGGTGGGCGAGCAGGCCACCAATGTGGCGCGCAATGCGGTGCTGGCCTCCAGGCTGCCCGAAAGTGTGCCCGGTACCTCGATCGACCGCCAGTGCGGCTCGTCGCAACAGGCGGTGCATTTTGCGGCGCAGGCCGTCATGTCGGGCACCATGGACGTGGTGATCGCCGCCGGGGTCGAGTCCATGACGCGCGTGCCCATGTTCAGCCCCAATGCGCTGGCCCAAAAAGCCGGCATGGGCTCCTACCAAAGTCCTGCTGTCAATGCGCGCTACAACGACGTGGCTTTCAGCCAGTTCATGGGCGCCGAGATGATGGCCAAGAAATACGGCCTGTCCAAAGACGACCTGGACCGCTATGCCCTGGCCAGCCACCAGCGCGCCAGGGCCGCCACCGAGGCGGGCCTGTTCAAGAAGGAAATCCTGCCGATTGAAGTGCGCAACGCCGAGGGCGTGGGCACGGGCGAGATGCACACCGCCGACGAGGGCATCCGCATGGACGCCACGCTCGAAGGCATCCAGGGTGTCAAGTTGTTGCAAGAGGGTGGCGTCATCACCGCTGCCAATGCCAGCCAGATCTGCGACGGCGCCACCGGCGTCATGGTCGTCAACGAGCGCGGTCTCAAGGCGCTGGGGGTGAAGCCGCTGGCCCGCATCCACCACATGACCATGATCGGCCATGACCCGGTGATCATGCTCGAAGCCCCCTTGCCCGCCACCGAGCGGGCGCTGGCCAAGGCCGGCATGAAGATCGCCGACATCGGCCTGTACGAAGTCAACGAAGCGTTTGCCTCGGTGTCGCTGGCCTGGCTCAAGGCCCTGAACGCCGACCCGGCCCGCCTGAATGTGCATGGCGGCGCCATTGCGCTGGGCCACCCGCTGGGGGCTTCGGGCACCAAGCTGATGACCACGCTGGTGCATGCCCTGCATGCGCGCGGTGAGCGCTATGGCCTGCAGACCATGTGCGAAGGCGGCGGCATGGCCAACGTGACCATCATCGAGCGCCTGTGAGCACTGCATCCCCTCTGCTGCGCATCGACGGCGTGACCGTCCGCTTTGGCGGCATCGTGGCACTCGATGGCGTGTCTTTCGATGTCCGCCAGGGCGACATCTGCGCCCTGATCGGCCCCAACGGTGCGGGCAAAAGCACCTTGTTCAACTGCCTCTCGCGCCTGTACGACTGCGAGCGCGGCAGCCTCGAATTCAATGGCCAGTCCATCACGCGTCTGCCGCGCCACCGCATGGCTGAACTGGGCATCGGGCGGACCTTCCAGAACCTGGCGCTGTTTGGCTCGATGACGGTGCGCGACAACGTGCTGGTGGGCTGTCACAGCCAGCACCATGCGGGCTTTTTGCGCAACGCGCTGCGCCTGCCGGGGGTGGCCCGCATCGAGGCGGCTGCCGCCGAGCAGGCCGACAGCCTGATCGAACTGCTGGGCTTGCAAGCCGAGGCCCAACGCGTGGTGGCCGACCTGCCCTTTGGCACGCAAAAGCGGGTCGAGCTGGCCCGCGCACTGGCCATGGCGCCCAAGTTGCTGCTGCTCGACGAGCCCGCCTGCGGCCTCAACCACGAAGAGCTCGACAGTCTGGGTGCCCTGATCCGCCAGATCCGCGACCGCCTGAACATCACCGTGCTGCTGGTCGAGCACCACATGGGCCTGGTGATGGGCATTTCGGACCATGTGGTGGCGTTGAACTTTGGCAAAAAAATTGCCGAAGGCACACCCGCCCAGGTGCGCCAGCACCCCGAAGTGATCCGTGCCTACCTGGGCCAGGAAGAAGAGGCCACACCATGACCCATTTGCTGGAGGTGCGCGACCTGCATGCCCGCTACGGCAAGACCCAGGTGCTGCAAGGCATCAACCTGTCGGTGGCCGAAGGCCAGGTGACCGCGCTGCTGGGCGCCAATGGTGCGGGCAAGACCACCACCTTGCGTGCGCTGTGTCAGCTCATGGTGCAGACCACGGGCACGATCGAGCTGGCGGGCGAGCGCCTGCACGGGCGCAGCACCGAAGCGATTGCACGCCTGGGCGTGGGCCATGTGCCCGACGGGCGTGGCACCTTCATGGCCCTGAGCACCGAAGAGAACCTGCGCCTGGGTTCGTTCAGCCGCGCCAGCAGTGCAGGTGTGGCCGAGGACATGGCGCGCGTCTATGACTACTTTCCGCGCTTGCGCGAGCGGGCCAGCCAACAGGCGGGCACGCTGTCGGGGGGAGAACAGCAGATGCTGGCCATTGGCCGCGCCCTGATGGGACGTCCGCGCCTGCTGCTGCTCGATGAGCCCTCCTTTGGTCTGGCGCCGCTGGTGGTGAAAGACATTTTTGCCATCATGCGCCGCATCAACCAGGAACAGAAGGTCTCGATCCTGCTGGTCGAGCAAAACGCGCGGCTGGCGCTGGAGATGGCCGACACCGCCTACCTGCTGGAGACGGGGCGCGTGGTGCTCAGTGGCCCCTCGTCCGAGATGCGCCACAACGACGCGGTGCGCCGCGCTTACCTGGGCGAATGAGGCGCTGCCACCATGGATGAATTTCTGCATCAAACGTTTTCGGGTCTGGCCACCGGCGGCATTTATGCCAGCGTGGCCCTGGCCCTGGTGATGATCTACCAGTCCACCCGGCACATCAATTTTGCCCAGGGCGAGATGGCCATGTTCTCCACCTTCATCGCCTGGATGCTGATCGAGTGGGGCTTGCCGTACTGGGGGGCTTTTGTGCTCACGGTGGTGCTCTCCTTTGTGCTGGCCGCTGCCATCGAGTTCGCGGTGATCCGGCCCATGCACAAAGCGCCCGAGTTGTCGGTGGTGGTGGTGTTCATCGGCCTGCTGGTGATCTTCCACAGCCTGGCCGGCTGGCTGTTTGGCTTCACCATCAAGACCTTCCCGAGCCCCTTTCCGGCCAAGGCCTGGTACGCCACGTCCATGATGTCGGCGCACGAAGTGGGTGCGATTGTGGTGGCCTTGCTGATGGTGGCGATGCTGTTTGGCTTTTTCCGCTTCACGCGGCTGGGCCTGGCCATGCGGGCGGCGGCGCAAAACGCGAATTCATCGCGCCTGGTGGGCATTTCGGTGGGCCGCATGCTGATGCTCGGCTGGGGCCTGGCGGGGGCCATCGGTGCGGTGGCCGGCATGATGGTGGCGCCCGTGGTGTTCCTGGACCCGCACATGATGACCGGGGTCTTGCTCTACGCCTTTGCCGGTGCGCTGATCGGCGGCATCGACAACCCGGTGGGCGCGGTGCTGGGTGGTTTCATTGTGGGCGTGCTCGAAAACCTGATCGGTACCTATGTGGTGGGCACCGAACTCAAGCTGTCGGTGGCGCTGGCGCTGATCGTGTGTGTGCTCATCGTGCGGCCTTCGGGCCTGCTGGGCAAAAAGATTGTCACGAGGGTCTGAGGCATGAAACCCACTTCATTGAACAAGTCCTGGCTGTGGGGGGCCGCAGCCTTGGTGGCTGTGCTGCTGGTGGGCCTGGCCTTTGTGGCCAAGGGCTACCAGCTGTTTCAGGCCACCATGGTGCTGGCTTACGCGATTGCCCTGCTGGGCTTGAACATGCTGACGGGCTACAACGGCCAGATCTCGCTGGGCCACGGCGCCTTCTTTGCGCTGGGGGCTTACGTTACCGGCATCCTGATGGAGCACGCGCTGTGGCCTTACTGGGCCACCATTCCTGCGGCGGGTGTGGTGTGCCTGGCGGTGGGCTACCTGTTTGGTCGCCCGGCCCTCAAGCTGGAGGGCCTGTATCTGGCGCTGGCCACCTTCGCGCTGGGCGTGGCCATGCCGCAATTGCTCAAGTACAAGCACCTGGAAGCCTGGACGGGTGGGGTGCAGGGCATTGTGTTGATTAAACCCGATGCACCCTGGGGTTTGCCGCTCAACCCCGACCAATGGCTGTACTTTTTCTCGCTGGTGGTCACGGCGCTCATGTTTGTGCTGGCCCACAACCTGCTGCAAAGCGGCACGGGCCGCGCCATGCGCGCCATCCGCGACCACGCCATGGCAGCCGAGGCCATGGGGGTGGACAACCGGCACTACAAGTCGATGAGCTTTGGTGTGTCGGCCGCCTACACCGGCGTGGGCGGCGCGCTGGGGGCGATTGCGGTGCAGTTTGTCTCGCCCGACTCTTTCACGCTGTTCCTCTCCATTTCGCTGCTGGTGGGCATCGTGGTGGGCGGCGTGGGCACGCTGTGGGGCGCCCTGTACGGGGCGGTCTTCATCATGTTCGTGCCCGACATGGCCGAAAAAGTTTCCAAGGCCGCGCCCTGGGCGGTTTATGGCGCGGTGCTGATCGTGTTCATGTTTGTCATGCCCGGTGGCGTGGTGGGCCTGCTGCGCCGAATCGAAACCGCCTGGCGCAGCCGGGCCTGAAACCCAAAGGGAACCCCCATGAGCCAAGATGCCGTGTTGCTGGAGCGCGAGGGGGCGGTGGCCATCTTGCGCTTGAACCAGAGCGAACGCCTGAACCCGCTGAGCCTGCCTTTGCAAGAGCGCCTGCGCGCGCTGCTGGGCAGTCTGGCGCAAGACCGCTCGGTGCGCGCCCTGGTGCTCACGGGCGCGGGCAAGGCCTTTTGCGTGGGGGCCGACCTGTCGGGCATGCGCAGCCCGCCTGCGGGCCAGAGCCTGGGCGAGCAGACACACGAGACCATGTTGCGCCTGTCCAACCAGCTGATCGAAGACCTGCGCCAGATGCCGTTTCCAGTGGTGTCGGCGGTCAACGGGCCTTGTGCCGGCGCGGGCGTTGGGCTGGCGCTGGCCGCCGATGTGGTGCTGGCGGCGCGCTCGGCGTACTTCTTTTTGTCCTTCATGCCGCGCCTGGGCATCGTGCCTGACCTGGGCAGCACCTGGTTTCTGGAGCGCTTTGTGGGCCGCCCGCGTGCGGTGGCCATGTCGCTGCTGGGTGAGCGTATCAGCGGCGAGCAGGCCGCGCAGTGGGGCCTGGTCTGGGCCTGTGTGGACGACATGCAACTGCACGAACAGGCCATGACCTTGGCCCAGCGCCTGGCGGCTTTGCCAGCCCATGCCGCGCAGGAGATTCGCGGCATCTACGACGCTGCAGCCCAGCAAGACCTGTCGGCCCAGCTGCGCCTGGAGGCTGCCCGCCAGCGCGAGCTGATCGACCGCCCCGAATTCCGTGAAGGCGTGCAGGCCTTTCTGGAAAAGCGCGAGCCGCGCTTTGCCGGGCGCTGAAATCGTCACTTTCGACGATGCCTGAGCCTCAGGCTGTTCCTAACATGGCTTTCATCACACCAACCCACAGGAGACAAGACATGAACACACACGACACACCCAACGGCACCCGCCGTGGCCTCATCCTGGGCGCCGGCGCGCTGGTGGCGGGCGGTCTGCCCCTGCTGGCCCAGGCCCAGAAAAAATACGACACCGGCGCCAGCGACACCGAAATCAAGATCGGCAACCTCAACCCATATTCCGGCCCGGCCTCGGCCTATGGCACCGTGGGCAAGGCCATGCAGGCCTACTTTGACAAGGTCAATGCCTCGGGCGGTGTCAATGGCCGCAAGATCAACTTCCTGACACTCGATGACGGCTACAACCCGGCCAAGTCGGTGGAGCAGACACGCAAGCTGGTCGAACAAGACGAGGTGCTGCTGATGTTTGCCTCGCTGGGTACGGCGCAGAACGTTGCGGTCCAGCGTTACCTGAACGCCAAAAAAGTGCCGCAGCTCTTCGTCAACACCGGCGCCACCCGCTTTGGTGACCCCAAAGCCAACCCCTGGACCATGGGCTGGCAGCCCACCTACCAGGCCGAAGGCAAACTGTTCGCCAAACACATCCTGCAAACCAAGCCCAACGCCAAGATCGGCGTGCTCATGCAAAACGACGACTTCGGCAAGGACTACATGAAAGGCCTGCTCGACGGCCTGGGCGACAAGGCCAAGGCCCTGGTCACCCAGCACCTGACCTACGAGGTGACCGATCCGACCATCGACAGCCAGATCCTCACGCTCAAGTCGGCCGGTTGCGATGTGTTTGTGAGCATCACCACACCCAAGTTCGCGGCCCAGGCCATCCGCAAGGTGGCCGAGGTGGGCTGGAAGCCCACGCAGTACCTGGTGAGCGTGTCGCAGTCCATGAGTTCGGTGCTCAAGCCCGCCGGCTTTGAAAATGCCGTGGGCATCATCTCCTCTACCTACCTGATCACCCCCGGCGATCCGGCGGCCGCTGGCAACAAGGACGCGGCCGAATATGCCGCTGTGATGAAGCAGTACTACCCGAGTGGTGACCCCGAGGACACGTTGAACGCCAACGGCTATTCGAGTGCCGCGACCCTGGTGCAGGTGCTGCGCCAGTGCGGCGACAACCTCACGCGCGAGAACATCATGAAGCAGGCGGCCAACCTGAACTTCACCCCGCCCATGCTCTACCCTGGCATCGAGGTCAAGACCAGCCCCGATGACTTTTTCCCGATCGCGAAAAAGGCGCTGCAGCGTTTCAACGGCAAAACCTACGAAACCATCCTCCAGGCGACTGCCGGCTGAACCGCAAAAGGAACGCTGCCATGCACGGTTTGATGCAAGACCGCCCGCTGCTCATTTCTTCGTTGATCGAGCACGCGGCCACTTTCCACCCCGACGCCGAGATCGTCTCGCGCCTGCCCGAGGGCGGCACCCACCGCACCACCTGGTCGGGCCTGGCCGACACGGCGCGTCAGGTTGCCAATGCCCTGCACAAGCTGGGCATCCAGCAAGGCGACAGGGTGGGCACCCTGGCATGGAACTCCTACCGGCACCTGGCGCTGTACTACGGGGTGTCGGGCACGGGGGCGGTGCTGCACACCGTCAACCCGCGCCTGTTCCCCGAGCAGATCGACTACATCGTCAACCACGCCGAAGACAAGGTGATCTTTTTCGACATCACCTTTGCCGCCATCGTGGAAAAGCTCGCACCTGCGCTCAAGTCGGTCAAGACCTTTGTGGCCATGACCGACCGCGCGCACATGCCGGCCATCGACGTGCCCAACCTGCTGTACTTTGACGAGCTGCTGGCCGAACAGAGCACCGAATACGACTGGCCCGAGTTTGACGAGCGCAGCGCTTCTTCGCTGTGCTACACCTCGGGCACCACGGGCAACCCCAAGGGCGTGCTGTATTCGCACCGCTCCACTTTGCTGCACACCCTGATGGAGCTGGCGCCCGACACCTTCGGCATCAGCTCGGTCGAGACCCTGATGCTGATCGTCCCCATGTTCCACGCCAATGCCTGGGGCGCGCCCTATGCGGCGGCGATGGTGGGGGCCAAGCTGGTGTTGCCTGGACCGCACCTGGATGGCGAGAGCGTCTACACCCTGATGCGCGACGAGAAGGTGACCTTCTCGCAAGGCGTGCCCACGGTCTGGATGATGCTGTTCCAGTACCTGGACCAGAACCCCCAGATCGACCCCCGGCAGATCGGTGTCAAGCGCATTGGCATTGGTGGCGCGGCGGTCTCGCGCAGCGTGCTTGAACGTTTTGAAAACCAGTTCGGTGCCGAAGTGGTGCAAGGCTGGGGCATGACCGAAACCAGCCCGATCGGCGTCATCAGCAAGCTGTTGCCCAAGCACGCCAGCTGGTCCAGGGAAGACCTGGTCAAGGTCAAGCTCAAGCAAGGCCGGGGTGTGTGGGGTGTGGACCTCAAGATCGTGGACGCCGACGGCCAGGCCTTGCCCTGGGACGGCGTGGCCTACGGCAACCTGTATGTGCGTGGACCGTGGATCGCATCGGGTTACTACCGTGGCGAAGGCGGCTCGGTGCTGGACGCCGAGGGGTACTTCCCGACCGGTGACGTGGCCACCATCGATCCCGATGGCTTCCTGCAGTTGGTCGATCGCTCCAAGGACGTGATCAAGTCCGGCGGCGAGTGGATCTCGTCCATTGATGTGGAAAACGCCGCCGCATCGCACCCCGGCGTCGCCGAGGCGGCGGTGATCGGGGTGTCGCACCCCAAATGGCAAGAGCGCCCCTTGCTGCTGGTCGTGCGCCGCGCTGGGGCCACAGTCGAGGCCAAAGAGGTGCTGGACTTCCTGTCCACCCGTATTGCCAAGTGGTGGCTGCCCGACGAGGTGCTGTTTGTGGATGGCCTGCCCCACACCGCCACCGGCAAACTGCTCAAGACCAAACTGCGCGAGCAGTACCGCGACCACCGCCTGCCCACGGCCTGAAGGGGCCTGATACTGGTGACATGAGCCCGCTCAGAGCGGCCTGAGTGCCGCTCGGGGTGGCAAGGTTAAAATCAGCGCTCCCCAAGGAGCGTTGCAGCCCGCCAGCCAGGCGGGTCAGGCTTGGGGCTTGTCCTGTGCCAACGACGCTCACCTGTGCCCCCGAAGGTGAGTCCCGTGTCTGTTGCCGTGCCCGTCCCCCCCATGAAGCTGTCCGGTCTGGAGCCTGTCCAGATCGGCGAAGGTTCGCTGTTCGTCAATGTGGGCGAGCGCACCAACGTCACCGGCTCCAAGGCCTTTGCGCGCATGATCCTGAACGGCCAGTACGAAGAGGCCCTGGCCGTGGCGCGCCAGCAGGTCGAAAACGGGGCCCAGGTCATCGACATCAACATGGACGAGGCCATGCTCGACAGCCAGGCGGCCATGGTGCGCTTCCTCAACCTCATGGCCTCCGAGCCGGACATCGCCCGTGTGCCGATCATGGTGGACTCCAGCAAATGGTCGGTGATCGAGGCCGGTCTGCGCTGCATTCAGGGCAAGCCCATCGTCAACTCGATCAGCATGAAGGAAGGCGTGGACGAGTTCAAGCGCCAGGCCCGGCTGATCCGGCGCTACGGCGCCGCTGCGGTGGTGATGGCTTTTGACGAAAAAGGCCAGGCCGACACCTATGCACGCAAGGTCGAGATCTGCGAGCGGGCTTACCGCATTCTGGTGGACGAGGTGGATTTCCCGCCCGAAGACATCATTTTCGACCCCAACATCTTTGCCATTGCCACCGGCATCGAGGAACACAACAACTACGCGGTGGACTTCATCGAGGCCACGCGCTGGATCAAGCAGCACCTGCCCGGCGCCAAGGTCAGCGGTGGCGTGTCCAACGTCAGTTTCAGCTTCCGCGGCAATGACCCGGTGCGCGAGGCCATCCACACCGTCTTCCTCTACCACGCCATCCAGGCGGGCATGGACATGGGCATCGTGAACGCCGGCATGGTCGGCGTCTATGACGAGCTGGAGCCGGGCCTGCGCGAACGCGTGGAAGACGTGGTGCTCAACCGCCGCCCTGACGCGGGCGAACGCCTGGTCGAGGTCGCCGACACCGCCAAGGGCGCGGCCAAGGACGAAAGCAGCAAGCTGGCCTGGCGCGGCACACCCGAAGCGCCGGTGGGCGTGGCGCAGCGTTTGAGCCACGCGCTGGTGCACGGCATCACCGACTTCATCACCGAAGACACCGAAGAAGCCTACCGCGAGGTGCTGGCCAAAGGTGGTCGCCCGCTCCACGTCATCGAAGGCCCGCTGATGGACGGCATGAACGTGGTGGGCGACCTGTTCGGCCAGGGCAAGATGTTCCTGCCCCAGGTGGTCAAGAGCGCCCGCGTGATGAAGCAGGCCGTGGCCCATCTGGTGCCCTACATCGAAGAAGAAAAACGCCAGCTGGCCGCCGCCGGTGGCGACGTGAAGAGCAAGGGCAAGATCGTGATCGCCACCGTCAAGGGCGATGTGCACGACATCGGCAAGAACATCGTCACGGTGGTTTTGCAGTGCAACAACTTCGACGTGGTGAACATGGGCGTGATGGTGCCCTGCCACGAGATCCTCGCCAAAGCCAAGGCAGAAAACGCCGACATCATCGGCCTGTCGGGCCTGATCACGCCCAGCCTCGAAGAGATGCAGTACGTGGCGGGCGAGATGGAAAAAGACCCCTATTTCCGCGAACGTGGCATGCCGCTCTTGATCGGCGGCGCCACCTGCTCGCGCGTGCACACCGCCGTCAAGATCGCGCCCCATTACAGCGGCCCGGTCGTCTATGTGCCCGACGCCTCGCGCAGCGTTGGCGTGGCCCAGGGCCTGCTGGGCGATGGCAAGGCCGCCTGGGTGGCCGAGCTGAACGCCGACTACGACAAGGTGCGTGCCTTGCACGCCGGCAAGAAGCAGACGTCGCTGTGGCCCCTGGCCCAAGCCCGCGCCAACGCCACGCCGATGGACTGGCAAGGCTACACGCCCAAAGCGCCGAAATTCATCGGCCGGCGCGTGTTCAAGAACTTCGACCTGGCCGAGCTGGCCCGTTACATCGACTGGGGCCCCTTCTTTCAGACCTGGGACCTGACCGGTCCCTACCCGGCCATCCTGCAGGACGAGGTGGTGGGCGAGCAGGCGCGCAAAGTCTTCGCCGATGCCCAGGTGATGCTGCAAAAGATCATCGACGGCCGCTGGCTCACGGCCAACGCGGTGGTGGGCCTGTTCCCGGCCAATGCGCAGGGTGACGACATCGCTTTTTACGCCGACGAGGCCCGCAGCCAGCAGGCCATGACCTGGCACGGCCTGCGCCAGCAGACCGAAAAGCAGACGGTGGATGGCGTGACCCGCCCCAGCCGCTGCCTGTCCGACTTCGTCGGCCCGCAGGGCGTGCAGGATTACGCGGGCATGTTCGCGGTGACAGCCGGCATCGGCGCCGACAAGCGGGCCGAGGCTTTTGAAGCCGCGCACGACGACTACAGTGCCATCATGCTCAAGGCCCTGGCCGACCGCCTGGCCGAAGCCTTTGCCGAATACCTGCACCAGCGCGTGCGCACCGACCTGTGGGGCTATGCCGAAGGTGAAGGCTTGTCCAACGAAGACCTGATCGCCGAAAAATACCAGGGCATCCGCCCCGCGCCCGGCTACCCCGCCTGCCCCGACCACAGCGCCAAGCAGGGCCTGTTCAGGGTGCTGCAGTGCGAAGAGATCGGCATGGGCCTGACGGAAAGCCTGGCCATGACGCCAGCGGCCAGTGTGAGCGGTTTCTACATCGCCCACCCGCAGGCGCAGTATTTCAATGTGGGCAAGGTGGGCGAAGACCAGGTGCAGGACCTGGCCGCGCGCAGCGGCCAGACGGTGGCCGAACTGCAGCGCTTGCTGGCCCCCAACCTGTAAGCCGCTGCGGGCAGACCCGCTCAGGGTCTTCCCGGTTCCGTCTCCTGCATGACAGACAGGCCGGGTGCCAGCCGCGAGGCTTGGCGCTTCACTGCTCAGGAGACTCCCCCCATGGCTTTGTCGTTCATCCGTGCGGCCCTTGCGCGTCGCGCTGCCCTGACCCTGCTGGCCGGCGCGCTGGCCCTGACCCTTGGCGCGCCGGCCTCGGCGCAAAGCTGGCCGACCAAACCGGTCCGCCTGGTGGTCACCTTCCCCTCGGGCGGCGCCCCCGACATCCTGGCGCGCCTGTTCAGCGAAAAGGCCCAGCTCGGTCAGCCGGTGGTGGTGGACAACAAGCCCGGCGCGGGCGGCAACATCGGCGCCGACTTCGTGGCCAAGTCGCCAGCCGACGGCTACACCCTGGTGCTGGGTACGGTGGGCACGCACTCCATCAACGGCTCGCTCTACGAGAAGATGCCCTACGACATGGTGAAGAACTTCGCCCCCGTGTCGCTGATCGCCTCGGCCCCCAACCTGCTGGTGGTCAACAACAACGTGCCGGTCAAGACCGTGCCCGAGTTTGTGGCTTACCTGAAAGCCAACCCCGACAAGCTCTCGTTTGGCTCGCCGGGCGTGGGCACCTCGGTGCATGTGTCCGGTGAACTCTTCAAGTCCATGACCGGCACCAAGATGACCCATGTGCCCTACAAGGGACGCCAGTACGCGATTCCCGACCTGGTGGGCGGCAGCATCCAGCTCATGTTCGACAACATGCCCTCGGCGCTGCCCATGGCGCGTGAGGGCAAGATCCGCGCGATTGCGGTGACCACGGCCAAACGCTCATCGGCCGCCCCCGAGATCCCGGCCATTGCCGAAAGCATTCCGGGTTTCGAGGCCACCACCTGGTTTGCCCTGTTTGCGCCTGCGGGCACACCCAAACCCGTGGTGGACAAGCTCAGTGCCGAAGTGCAAAGGGTGTTTCGCCTGCCCGATGTGGCCGAACGCCTGAAAACCCTGGGCCTGGAGGCCGTGCTCTCCAGCCCCGAAGAACTGGCCGCTTACCAGGCCAGCGAGATCAGCAAATGGACCAAGGTGGTCAAGGACTCGGGCGCACGCGCCGAATAAGACGGCAGGGCCGCGCTCAGGCGGCCTTGCGGTGTGGATGCCGCTGGGCATGGGCTTGCGCGGCCCACAGCGCGGCCACCCCGGACAGGCTGGCCGCGACCATCCACCACAGACCCCAGCGGTAACCGATGGCAGGCGACCACAGCAGTCCGACGATCGAAGGCGCTGCGGCGCGGGCCAGTGCAATCGGCAGGCCCAGCAGACCATTGAGCTGGCCCACATGCGCGGCGCTCACGTACTGCGCCATGGCCGTGCCTTTGACGATGGTGTTCATGCCATTGCCCATGCCGTAAAGCAGCACGAACACCATGGCCACAGCGGGGTGCCAGCCCCCCAGCACCAGCACCAGGAGCCCAGCGGGCAGCAGGGCCGGAATCCAGCGGTTGGCGGCGTGCACGTCCCAGTGTTTTTCAAAGACGAAGAGCAGCAAACGCCCGAACACCTGTAACACCCCAATGGCCGCCGGAACCCCCACCACCCAGGCGGCCGGCAGCCCCGCTTCGCCCAGCAAATTGACCATGTGCACCGGCAGCGCCGAGGTCACGGCCATGGTGAGCACCATGAACAGCCCCAACAGCCAGAAGGCGGGTTGGCGCAAAAACCGGTGCACCGAGGCCGAATGCGTCTGTGGCTGATCGGGCAGCGCCAGTGGTGGATGGGGTTGTGGACGCGGCGCGCCCCGCAGCAGCCACGCATGCACCGGCAGGCACACGAGCAGCTGCAGCGCGGCCAGAGCGCACAGGCTGGTGCGCCAGCCCCACAGGTCGATCCACCACGACACCAGTGGTATGAACACCGTGCTGGCCAGTCCACCCAGAAAGGTGATGGTGATGATGGCGCGCCGGAAGTCGGTGCCAAAGCGCCGGGTGACGATGGCAAACGCCGGGTTGTAGAGCGTGGCGGCCATGCCCACACCCAGCCAGACCCAGACCGCATAAAACCCGGCGACCGAATCAACCCCGCTGTGAGCCACGAGGCCCAGCCCGACCCACAAAGAGCCCAGCGTCATCACCCACCGTTCGTGTCCGGCGTCGATCCAGCGCCCCACCGCGTAGGCGGCGGCGCCTTCGGCCAGCAGGGCCAGGCTGAAGGCCAGCGAGGACTCGGCGCGGCTCAGGCCCAGCTCGGTCTCCAGCGGGCCCATCAGCAATGAAAAGGTGTAGAACAAGGCGCCCCAGCCAATCAGTTGGGGCAGCGACAGCCACAGGCTGAAAGCGTTGAGCGAGCGGGGCGGTGCGAAGCGGGCCGGGGGCATAGGCCCATTATGTGCGGCGCTTTTCAGGCTTCCTGGAGCACCCGGCGGTACTGGATCGCCTCAGCGACATGCGGTGCCAGCACCCCGGTGCTGCCCGCCAGGTCGGCCACCGTGCGCGCCACTTTCAGGGTGCGGTGGGTGCCCCGCCCGCTCCAGCCCAGACGCATGGCGGCTTGGTGCAGCAGGTTTTGTGCGCCCGCGTCCAGGCCAATGTGCATGTCAATGGCCTGGCCCTGCAGCTGGGCGTTGGTGCAGCCCTGGCGAGCCAGGGCGTGTGCGCGGGCGGCCTGGCTGCGGGCGGCGATGGTGGCGGTGCTCTCGCTTGCGGGGGTCTGCAGCAATTCCTGCGTGCTCAGGCTGCCCACTTCAATGTGCAGGTCAATGCGGTCCAGCAGCGGACCGCTGAGCTTGCCTTGGTAGCGGGCCACCTGGTCGGGCGTGCAGCGGCAGGCGCGCACCTTGCTGCCCAGATGACCGCAGGGGCAGGGGTTCATGGCGGCGATCAATTGAAAGCGCGCCGGAAACTCCGCCCGCCGCGCTGCCCGCACGATGGTGATGTGGCCGGTTTCCAGGGGTTCGCGCAGCGCCTCCAGAGCGCTGCGGGCGAACTCCGGAAATTCGTCCAGGAACAACACGCCTTGGTGGGCCAGAGAAATTTCACCCGGACGTGGTGGCGAGCCGCCCCCCACCAGCGCCACCGCGCTGGCGGTGTGGTGCGGTTGAGCGGTGGGGCGCTGGCCCCAGCGGGCCATGTCAAAGCGCCCGGCCAGGCTGGCGATGGCTGCGGCTTCGAGCGCCTCGTCCACCGACATGGGCGGCAGCAGGCCCGCAAAGCGCTGCGCCAGCATGGACTTGCCCGAACCCGGCGGCCCGAGCATCAGCAGCGAATGGCCCCCAGCGGCGGCAATCTCCAGCGCGCGTTTGGCACCCGCCTGGCCTTTCACGTCCGACAGGTCGGGCGGCACCGCAGGCGCGGCTGAGGTCTGGCCCTGCAGGCGCACCCAGCCCTCGCTGGCTTCGGGGGTGGGTTCATGGCCGGACGGCAAAAACCGCTGCACCACGTCCAGCAGGTGTTGTGCGCGAAACACCTCGGCGCCGGGCACCAGGGCGGCCTCTTCGGCACTGCCCGGCGGCAACACCAGCTGGGTGGGCGTGGCCTGCTGGCGCAGCGCCAGGCTCATGGCCAGGGCGCCACGCACCGGACGCAACTGGCCTGACAGCGAGAGTTCGCCCGCAAATTCAAACCCGTTCAGGCGGGTGGCATCGATCTGCCCACTGGCGGCCAGGATGCCCAGCGCGATGGGCAAGTCCAGCCGCCCGGAGTCCTTGGGCAAGTCGGCCGGGGCCAGGTTGACGGTGATGCGCTGATTGTGCGGAAAGTCGAGCCCGCTGTTGAGGATGGCCGAGCGCACCCGCTCGCGTGCCTCCTTGACCTCCACATCGGCCAGCCCGACCAGCGTGAAGCTGGGCAGGCCGTTGGCCATGTGCACCTCGACCGTGACGGCGGGCGCGGCCAAACCCACCAAGGCGCGCCCATGCACCAAACAAAGCCCCATAGTGCCTCCCTTGCCCCAAGTTGGTGCGCTTGTGCGTTCACAAACGTGCACCGCGGGGCTTGTCTTGTGTTGTGACGCCATTAAAAAGCAGTGCAAGCGCCCTTGGGAACCCGTATTTGTGCGGACTTGGCGAAAGATCCGCTTGGCACGCTTTGTGCTGGAAGGGGCTGTCATTCACCTTCCTCAAGGAATTCCTCATGAAAAAGATCCTCGTTCCCAGCCTGATCGCTGCCGCCATCGCTTCCCTGACTTCGGTGGCCCATGCCGCCGAACCCGAAAGCACCCTGGGCTTCAATGCCGGTGCCGTGACCGAATACCGCTACCGCGGCATTTCGCAGTCCCGCCTGCAGCCTGCTGTGCAGGGCGGCGTGGACTACGCCGACAAGAGCGGTTTTTATGTGGGCGCCTGGGGTTCGAGCATCAAGTGGATCAAGGACGCGGGCGGCGATGCGCCCATGGAGCTGGACCTGTATGGTGGCTACAAAGGTGCAGCAGGCGATGTGGCGTATGACGTGGGCTTCCTGCGCTACGAGTACACCCGCAACAAGCTCAATCCCAACGCCAACACCAACGAGGTGTACGGCGCGCTGACCTACGGCATCTACACCGCCAAGTATTCGCTGTCCACGTCCAACCTGTTCGGTTTTGCCGACAGCAAGAACAGTGGCTACCTGGACCTGAGCGCCGCCCTGGACCTGGGCGAAGGCTACAGCCTGACGCCGCACCTGGGTCGCCAGACGGTCTCGGGCAACGGCAATGGCAAATACAGCTACACCGACTACGCCCTGACCCTGGGCAAAGACCTGGGCAACGGTCTGGCGGTCAGCGCCGCGCTGATCGGCACCGATGCCAAGTCGGGCTCGTATGTCAGTCCCGCAGGCAAGAACCTGGGCAAGTCCACGGTCGTCCTCGGCCTGAAGTACAGCTTCTGATCACACAAGGAGTTCCTATGAAACTGGTGACCGCCATCATCAAACCCTTCAAGCTGGACGAAGTGCGCGAAGCGCTGTCGGGCATCGGCGTGCAGGGCATCACCGTGACCGAAGTCAAGGGCTTCGGCCGCCAGAAAGGCCACACCGAGCTGTACCGTGGCGCGGAATACGTGGTGGACTTTCTGCCCAAAGTGAAGATCGAAGCCGCTGTGGACGACGCCATTGTGGACCGCGTGATCGAAGCCATCGAAGCCGGTGCCCGCACCGGCAAGATCGGCGACGGCAAGATTTTTGTGTACGACCTGCAGCAGGTGGTTCGCATCCGTACTGGCGAGACCGGCACCGAAGCCCTGTAACCCTGCATTGCTGAAAGAGAGTTCAACATGAAAGCAAACCTCAAATCCTGGGCCGTCGGCCTGGGCCTGCTGGGCACTGCGGCGCTGGCCCTGGCCCAGACCGCTGCGCCCGAAGCCGCGGCTGCCGTGGCAGAGGCGGCTGCTGCCGCAGCCCCCGTGCCCAACAAGGGCGACACCGGCTGGATGATGGTCTCCACCCTCTTGGTGCTGATGATGGCCGTGCCCGGCCTGGCCCTGTTCTACGGCGGCCTGGTGCGCAGCAAGAACATGCTGTCGGTGCTCATGCAGGTCATGGTCACTTTTTCACTGATCCTGGTGCTGTGGTTCATCTACGGCTACAGCCTGGCTTTCACCGAAGGCAACGCTTTTGTGGGGGGCTTTGACCGCCTGTTCATGCGCGGCGTGTGGGACAACGTGGCGGGCACTTTTGCCAACGCCGCCACCTTCAGCAAGGGTGTCTACATTCCCGAGATCGTGTTCGCGGCTTTCCAGGCCACCTTCGCGGGCATCACCGGCGCGCTGATCGTGGGCGCTTTTGCCGAACGTGCCAAGTTCTCGGCTGTGCTGCTGTTCATGGCGCTGTGGTTCACCTTCAGCTACGTGCCGGTGGCGCACATGGTCTGGTTCTGGATGGGTCCGGACGCCTACGCCTCCAAAGAGGTGGTCGATGAGATGACCTCCAAAGCCGGTCTGATCTGGCAGTGGGGCGCCCTGGACTTCGCTGGTGGCACCGTGGTGCACATCAATGCCGCCGTGGCCGGCCTGGTCGGTGCCTTCATGATCGGCAAGCGCGTCGGTTATGGCCGCGAATCCATGGCCCCGCACAGCCTGACGCTGACCATGGTGGGCGCCGCCCTACTGTGGGTGGGCTGGTTCGGCTTCAACGCCGGTTCTGCCCTCGAAGCCAACGGTTTCGCGGCCCTGGCCTTCATCAACACCATGATCGCCACGGCGGCTGCCCTGCTGGCCTGGTGCGTGGGCGAAGCCCTGATGCGTGGCAAGGCCTCGATGCTGGGCGCTGCTTCCGGCGCTGTAGCCGGTCTGGTGGCCATCACCCCTGCAGCCGGCAACGTCGGCATCGGCGGTGCGCTGATCATTGGTCTGATTGGCGGCTTTGGCGGCCTGTGGGGTGTCAACGGCCTGAAAAAGCTGCTGGGTGCGGACGACTCGCTGGACGTGTTTGGCGTGCACGGTGTCTGCGGCATCCTGGGTGCCTTGCTGACCGGCGTGTTCAACTCGCCCAGCCTGGGTGGCCCTGGCTTCGTCGCCGACTGGGTGACGGCCGCCATGGTCACACCGACCGACTTTTCGATCGGTGCCCAGACCTGGGTGCAGGCCAAGGCCGTCGGCTTGACTGTCCTGTGGTCGGCTGTGGTCTCGGTCATTGCCTACAAAGTGGTGGACCTGACGATTGGCCTGCGTGTCTCCGAAGAAGAAGAGCGCGAAGGTCTGGACATCACCAGCCACGGCGAATCGGCCTACCACGGTTGATGGACCCGGCCGGACTTCAGGTCCGGCGCTGCCAAAAGCCCGCGACACTTCGGTGCGCGGGCTTTTTTGCGTCTGTGCCAGGCGTCTCCACCGGGACCGGCAAAGCCGGCGGCAGGGTTACACTGGTCAGACCAATTTTGGAGACCCGCGCATGTCTGCTGCCCTGTCGGGGCCTTACCGTCCACGCACCTTGGTCCACCCCGGACCGGTGGCGCCGCTGCGCCTGGAGCATGTGGCCGCGCAAGGCCAGCGGCAGTGGCGCCTGCGCTTGCTGCCCGGCCAGGTGCTGCTGCCGGCGCTGACCGGCGCACTGGCTGCGCAAGGCGTGCAGGCCGCCGCGCTGGCACTGCTGGGCGGCCAGCTGCAAACCGTGGCGTACTGCCTGCCCATCCCCGATCCTGAAGGCCAGGTGATCGCCACCTATGGCGCCCCTTTGGTGTTGCACAACGCTGGCCTGCTGCGCGGCAGCGCCACGCTGGGCCAGGGCCTGCAGGGCGAGCCCGTGATCCACTGCCACGCCACCTTTGCCGATGCCGATGGCACCGTGCGTGGCGGCCATGTGCTGACCGACCGCACGGTGGTGGGGCAGCGCCCGGTCACGGTGCTGGTGACGGCGCTCGATGGCATCGACCTGCGCCTGGGCTTTGACCCCGAAACCCGGCTGCACATGCTGCGGCCTTCCCAAACAGACAAGGTGATGCATGGCTGAAGGTGTGCAGATCGAGGCGGGCCGCATCGGCAAGGTGGTCTACGCCCGCATGGCCCCCAACGAAGACCTGGTGCAAGGCATCGAAAAGCTCTGCGTGGCCCAGGGCCTGCGCCACGCGCTGGTGCGCAGTGGCCTGGGCAGCCTGGTCGACGCCTGCCTGGATTTGCCCGGTGGCACGCGCCAGTCGGTCACCGGACCGGCGGTGGAGGTGCTGAGCCTGTTTGGCGAAGTCCATGCCCAAACCGACGGCACGCAGCGCGCCGAACTGTCGGGCGTGGTGGTCAATGCCGCTGGCCAGGTGCGCAGCGGAGTGTTTGTGGCGGGGGCCAACCCGGTGTTCGCCACTTTTGAAGTGACGCTCGAAGAGTGGCTGAGTGCCGCCGCCTGAGCGTTTGTGATGTTTCCCTTGTTCTTTTTTCCGAGATCCCCATGAGTTCTTCCAAGTCTGCTTCTCCTGTGGCCGTCATCACCGGCGGTGCCCGCGGCATCGGTCTGGCCATTGGCCAGTGGTTTCTGGCACACGGCCACAAAGTGGTGCTGCTCGACGTGGACAAAGCCACGCTGGACGCCACTGGAAAAAACCTGAACCGCGCCGATGACGTGCTGTGCCTGCACACCGATGTGTCGAAGCCTGAGCAGGTGCAAGCCGCTGCCGACCAGGTGCTGGCCCGTTTTGGCCGCGTGGATGCGCTGGTCAACAACGCCGGTGTGGCGGTGTTCAAGCCCGCGCTGGAAACCACGTTTGAAGACTGGCGCCATGTGCTGTCCACCAACCTGGACGGCGCGTTCTTGTGCACACAGGCCTTTGGCAGGATCATGACGGGCCAGCGCAGCGGCGCCATCGTCAACATCGCCTCCATCTCGGGCCTGCGTGCCAGTACGCTGCGCGTGGCCTATGGCACCAGCAAGGCCGCCCTGATCCACATGACCAAGCAGCACGCGGCCGAGTTCGGCAACTACGGCGTGCGCGTCAACGTGATCTGTCCCGGCCCGGTGGAGACTGAAATGGCCAAGCTGGTGCACAGCGTGGCCATCCGTTCCGACTACTACGACACCATCCCGCTGGGCCGCTACGGCAGCACCGAAGAGATGGCCAACACCGTGGGCTTTTTGTGCAGCAGCCAGGCCAGCTTCATCAACGGCCAGTACATCGCGGTGGACGGCGGCTTTGACGCCTCGGGCGTGGGCCTGCCCACCCTGCGCCGCACCACCCCCGAACTCAAGGACGTGGGGGCCGCACAATGAGTACGGGCATGAGCGCGCCCTGCATCGTTGGCTGGGGCCACACCCCGTTTGGCAAGCTCGACGCTGCCGACCCCGAACAGCTGATCCGCGACGCGGTGCAGCCCGCACTCGACAGTGCCGGTCTGCAGGCGTCTGACATCGACGGCGTGTTCGTCGGCCACTACAACGCGGGCTTTTTGCCGCAGGACTTCAGCGCCGCCCTGGTGGCCATGGCTGTGCCCGAGCTGCGCCATGTGCCCGCCGTGCGCCTGGAAAACGCCTGCGCCACCGGCTCGGCCGCCATCTGGGCCGCGCTGGACGCGGTCGAATCGGGCCGCATGAAGCACGCGCTGGTGGTGGGCTTCGAGATCATGAACGCCGTGCCCGGCCCCAAGATCGCCGAGACCCTGCTGCGCTGCTCTTACGTGAAAGAAGAAGGCGCGATTCCTGCCGGCTTTGCCGGCGTGTTTGGCCAGATCGCCGGTCAGTACTTCGAGCGCTTTGGTGACCAGAGTGACGCGCTGGCCGCGATTGCCGCCAAGAACCACGCCAACGGCATGCACAACCCCTTCGCGCACATGCGCCGCGATTTCGGCTTCGACTTCTGCCGCACGCCGTCCGACAAGAACCCCTTTGTGGCCGGTCCGCTCAAGCGTTCGGACTGTTCGCTGGTGTCCGATGGCGCTGCCGCCCTGATCGTCTCGCGCGACCCGGTGGCCGGTGCCCGCGTCACCCCGGTGCGCTGGAAATCGCGCACCCAGGTCAACGAATACCTGCCGCTCTCGCGCCGCGACCCCACGCGCTTCGAAGGTGCGGCCCTGGCCTGGCAAAAAGGCCTGGCCACGGCGGGCGCGAGCCTGAACGACCTGGCCTTTGTCGAAACCCACGACTGCTTCACCGTGGCCGAGCTGCTCGAATACGAGGCCATGGGCCTGGCCCCGCACGGCCAGGGCGCGCGCGTGATTCTGGACGGCGTCACCCGCATGGACGGCCCGCTGCCGGTCAACCCCTCGGGCGGTCTCAAGTCGCGCGGGCACCCGATCGGCGCGACCGGTGTGTCGCAGCACGTCATGGCCGCCATGCAGCTGAGCGACACCGCCGGCGACATGCAGGTCAAGAACGCCCGTCTGGGCGCCGTCTTCAACATGGGTGGCGCGGCGGTGGCCAACTACCTGAGCGTGCTGGAGCGCGTGCAATGAGCGCTGGGCACGGCGCGCAGGTCATGAACCTGTCGGCCCTGCTGGCGCAGACGGCCGCCCTGCACCCCGAGCGCCCTGGCCTGATCCAGGGCGAGCGCCAGTGGACCTGGCGCGAGATCAACGCCCGCGTCGATGCGCTGGTGGCTGCCTTGCGCGAACTCGGCATGCAGCCGGGCGACAAGCTGCTGGTGCAGTCGCGCAACGGCCTGCCCATGTTCGAGAGCTGCTGGGCGGCTTTCCGCCTGGGCGCCGTGTGGGTGCCGACCAATTTCCGGCTCACGCCGCCCGAAGTCGCTTACCTGGGCGCTTCCAGCGAAGCCTCGGTCATGCTCTGCGAAGACGTGTTCCCCGAGCACATCGACGCGGTGCGCGCCGAGTCCAAACACCTCAAACACGTCGTCACCATCGGCACCCCGCGTGCAGGCGAGCTGGACTACGAAGCCCTGCTGGCGCAGCACGCTGGTGCGCCCACCGACATGGCCACCGTCACGGCGGACCAGGTGCTCTGGTACTTCTACACCTCGGGCACCACGGGGCGGCCCAAGGCTGGCATGCTCACGCACGGCCAGCTGGCCTTTGTGGTCACCAACCACCTGGCCGACCTGATTCCGGGCACGCGCGAGACCGATTGCTCGATGGCCGTGGCACCGCTGTCGCACGGCGCGGGCATCCACGCCTTGCTCAACGTCGCGCGCGGCGCTGCCACCGTGCTGCTGCCTTCCGAACGCATGGACCCGGCCGAGGTCTGGCGCCTCATTGAACAGCACCGCGTGAGCAACCTGTTCACCGTGCCCACCATCGTCAAGCTGCTGGTCGAACACCCGGCGGTGGACCAGCACGACCATTCGAGCCTGCGCTACGTGATCTACGCCGGTGCGCCCATGTACCGCGCCGACCAGAAGCTGGCCCTGCAAAAGCTGGGGCTGGTGCTGGTGCAGTACTTTGGTCTGGGTGAGGTCACAGGCTGCATCACCGTGCTGCCCACGCACATGCATTCGGCAGACGATGCCGACCCCCATGCCAACATCGGCTCCTGTGGCCGTCCGCGCACCGGCATGGAAGTCGCCATCCTGGACGAGCAGATGAACCGCGTGCCGAGTGGCACCGTGGGCGAGATCTGCTGCCGAGGCCCGGCCGTGTTCGTCGGTTACTTCAACAACCCGGAGGCGACCACCAAGGCGCTGCGCGGCGGCTGGTTCCACACCGGCGACCTGGGGCGCATGGACGACCGGGGGCTGGTCTACATCACCGGGCGCGAGTCCGACATGTACATCTCGGGCGGCTCCAATGTGTACCCGCGCGAGGTGGAAGAAGTGCTGCTGACGCACCCGGCCGTGGCCGAGGTGGCGGTGCTGGGCGTGCCCGACGAAAAGTGGGGCGAAGTCGGCGTGGCCGTGGTGGTCAGCCGCGACCCGGCCCTGACGATGGAGGCCCTGCTGCAACACCTGGATGGCCGCTGCGCCAAATACCGCTGGCCGCGCCACGTCTTTTTCTGGGACGCCTTGCCCAAGTCCGGGTACGGCAAAATCACCAAAAAAGACATTCGCCAGATGCTTTACGACCGGGGCGACATCCAGCCGCTGGCCACCCTTTGACGACCCTCTGATTTTTCAACAACAAACCGATTTCAACCCAGGAGACCTTCATGACTTTGTCCCGTCGTTCCGTTCTGCGCGGCGCTGCCGCTGCTTCCGTCGCCACCTTGCCGGTGGCCCAGGTGCTGGCCCAGCCCAAGGCCGAGTTCACCTACAAGTACGCCAACAACCTGCCGGTGACCCACCCGATGAACTTGCGTGCCAAGGAAATGGCCGCCGCCATCCTGGCCGAGACCAAGGGCCGTGTGGACATCCAGATCTTCCCGGCCAGCCAGCTGGGCAACGACACCGACATGCTCAGCCAGCTGCGCGCCGGTGGCATCGAGTTCTTCACCCTCTCGGGCCTGATCCTGTCCACCCTGGTGCCGGGCGCGGCCATCACCGGCCTGGGCTTTGCCTTCTCGGATTACGACGCCGTGTGGAAAGCCATGGACGGCGATCTGGGTGCCCATGTGCGCAAGGAAATCGCCAAGTCCGGCCTGGTGGCCATGGACAAGATCTGGGACAACGGCTTCCGCCAGATCACCTCGTCCACCAAGCCGATCCAGAGCGCTGACGACCTCAAGGGCTTCAAGATCCGCGTGCCCGTCTCGCCGATGTGGACCTCCATGTTCAAGGCCTTTGACTCGGCCCCCGCCTCCATCAACTTCGCCGAGGTGTACTCCGCCCTGCAGACCAAGGTGGTGGACGGTCAGGAAAACCCGCTGGCCATCATCGACACCGCCAAGCTCAACGAAGTGCAGAAGTACTGCTCGGTGACCAACCACATGTGGGACGGTTTCTGGTTCCTGGCCAACCGCAAGGCCTGGGACCGCCTGCCCGAAGACCTGCGCGCCATCGTGGCCAAGCACATCAACGCTGCGGGCATGAAGCAGCGCGTGGACGTGGCGGCCATGAACGCCACCCTGCAGAAGTCCCTGACCGACAAGGGCATGGTCTTCAACAACCCCAAGGCCGACAGCTTCCGCAACCGCCTGCGCCAGGCCGGCTTCTACACCGAGTGGAAGGCCAAGTTCGGCGACGAAGCCTGGGCGCTGCTCGAGCGCTACAGCGGCAAGCTGGGCTGATCGCCCCGCCTGCCCTTCAGGCCCCTGCGCCCTGTGCAGGGGCCGTTTTGTTTGACCTTTCAGGAGCGTGCCCATGTCGGCCGTTGAAACCCATCCGCTTGTGGGCGGAGAAGATTATTCCGAACACCCCAGTGGCGGGGGCAACGGCGGGCGTCTGTTCTCGCGCTGGATGGCGCCCCTGGAAGCCGTCTCGGCGACCCTCATGGTGCTGATCATCGGCTTGCTGCTGACCACGGTGGTCACCCGTTACGTCATTGGCAAACCCATTGTCTGGATCGACGAGGTGGTGTCGATGTCTTTCATCTGGGTGACCATGATCGGCGCGGCGCTGGCCATGCACCGCAACGAGCACCTGCGCCTGACGCTGGTGGTGGACCGCCTGTCCGAGCGCAGCCGCCCTTATGTGCAAGGCTTTGCGCTGGCGGCGGTGGTGGCGTTTTTGGTGGCGCTGCTGCCCTTTGCGTGGGAATACACGCAAGAAGAGTGGTTCATCCGCACCCCCGCGCTCGATCTGCCCAACAGCTTCCGCGTTGCGGCCATCCCCTTTGGCCTGGCGGCGATGCTGGCCATTGTGCTGGCCTACGCGCTCAAGACCGTCCCGCTGCGCGCCCTGTTGCTGGCGGCGCTGCTGGTCACGGCGCTGGCGGCGCTGGGCTACTCGCAGCGCCAGTTCTTGCCGGAGCTGGGGGGCTGGAACATGCTGATCTTCATGGTCGGCGGCGTGACCGTTGGCCTGATGGCCGGTGTGCCAATCGCGTTCTGCTTCGGGCTGGGTGCCTTGACTTACCTGGCCTTCACCACCCAGGTGCCGCTTTTGATCGTGGTGGGCCGCATGGACGAAGGCATGTCCAGCATCATCCTGGTGTCGGTGCCGATCTTTGTGCTGCTGGGCTGCATCCTCGACGCCACCGGCATGGGCAAAGCCATCGTGGACTTTCTGGGCTCGCTGATCGGCCACGTCAAGGCCGGCATGTCCTATGTGCTGCTGGGCTCACTGTTCATCGTCTCGGGCATCTCGGGCTCGAAAGTGTCCGACATGGCCACCGTGGCCCCAGCCCTGTTCCCCGAGATGAAGCGCCGTGGCAACAAACCCAAGGAAATGGTGGCGCTGCTGGCCACCGGTGCGGCCATGGCCGACACCGTGCCGCCGAGCATCGTGCTGATCGTGCTGGGTTCGGTGGCGGGCGTGTCGATTGCCGGCCTGTTCAACGCCGGTTTTCTGGTGGCCGGGGTGCTGCTGGCCACGCTGGTGGTGCTGGCGCGCTGGAAGGCGCGCCATGAGCACGCCGAAGGCGCCAAGCGTGCGCCCCTCAAAGTCATGTGGCAATTTTTGCTGGCCGCAGGGCCGGCGCTGGTGCTGCCCTTTCTGATCCGCAGCGCGGTGGGCGGTGGCGTGGCCACGGCCACCGAGGTGTCCACCATTGCGGTGCTGTATGCGCTCATCATTGGGCAGGTCATGTACGGCGGCATCGGCCTGCGCAAGTTCTACGACATGCTGGTTGAAACGGCTGCGCTGTCGGGCGCCATCCTGCTGATCCTGGGCGCGGCCTCCGCCATGGCCTGGTCGATCACGCAAAGCGGCATGGTGCAAAAGCTCTCGGTCTTTCTGACCACGCTGCCTGGCGGCGTGGCGGCCTTCATGGCGGTCACGATCATCGTGTTCCTGATCCTGGGCTGCCTGCTCGAAGGCCTGCCGGCCGTGCTGCTGCTGGCACCCATCATGTTCCCCATTGCCAAGAAGCTGGGAATCAACGACATCCACTACTCGATGGTGCTGGTGTGTGCCATGAACGTGGGCCTGATGATGCCGCCCATTGGTGTGGGCTTTTACGTGGCCTGCCGCATCGGCGATGCCAAACCCGACGAGGTGATGAGCGCCATCTGGCCCTACCTGGTGGCGCTGATGGTGGGCGTGGTGGTGATCGCGGCCTTCCCGGCCATCTCGACCATCGCGGTCTGACCCCCCGCTTTTTGCCAAAGCCTGCCGCTGACCCCGGCAGGCTTTTTTGTGCCTCTGTGGTGCTTGCTTGGCGCGGATTGAACCCGGTACATAACCGCCCGAGATCCCTGCAGCTGCAGGTGCAAAGGCACAATGGCCGCCATGAACGCCCCCACCTGGACCCGCATCACCACCGAACCCGACGCCTTGGGCGAATCGCCCTTCTGGCACCCGCAAGAGCAGCGCCTGTACTGGGTGGACATTCCGGGCAAGCGCATCTGCCGTGTGGCGGTGGATGGCCTGAAGGCCAGCGGCCCGGTGGCGCACTGGGCGCTGGACCAGGAGCCCGGCTGCATCGCGCCCGTGCACGGTGGGGGCCTGGTCATGGCGCTGCGCGGCGGCATCTACCGGGCTCGCGAGTGGGGTGGACCGCTGCACAAGCTGGCCGACGCGCCGTACGACACCGACAAGCAACGCTTCAACGACGGCAAGTGCGACGCCCAAGGCCGCTTCTGGGCGGGCAGCCTGTACGAACCCAAAGACCAGAAGCGGGGCGCGCTCTACATGCTGGACGGCCAGGGCCTGCATTGCAGGGCGGGCGGCGCACAAGACGGCGTGGTCACGGCCAACGGCCTGGCCTGGTCCCCCGATGGCCGCACTGCGTACTGGGCCGACACGGGCGCACACCAGGTCCGCGCTTTTGACTTTGACGCGGCCACCGGCCAGCTTTCAGCCCCGCGTGTGTTCCACCAGATGGCGCCCAAACCCGCCGGCTGGACCTGGGGCAGCGCCACCCCCTACGGTGGCCGCCCCGACGGTGCAGCGGTCGATGCCGAGGGTTGCTACTGGTCCGCCCAGTACGAAGGCGGCCGCCTGCTGCGGCTGTCGCCCAAAGGCGAAGTGCTGGCCAAGGTGCCGGTGCCTGCCATGTGCCCCACCATGCCCTGCTTTGGCGGGCCGGACCTCAAAACTTTGTTTGTCACTACCGCCCGTCACGGGCGCAGCGAAACAGAGCTGGCGCAATACCCCGGAGCGGGGTGCGTGTGGGCGATGCGGGTGGCGGTGGCGGGCTTGACGGTGAATGCCTGCAAGGCTTGACGCCCAATTTTCCGCACACGGGGCGTTCAAAAAATTCATCGGCCACAAGGGGCGCCCGGTTTACCATCCCCCTCCATGGACGCTCAACGCCAACAACTCATCGACGCCGTGCGCGCTGCCGCAGCGGACGGCCGCACCTTGCGCCTGCGCGGGGGCGGGACCAAGGATTTCTGGGGTGCACCCCTGCAGGGCGAGGTGCTCGACACCCGGGCCTATGCCGGCATCATCAGTTACGAACCCAGCGAGCTGGTGGTCACCGTGCGTTGTGGCACGCCGCTGGCCGAGCTGGAAGCTGCATTGGCCGAAAAGGGCCAGTGCCTCGCGTTCGAACCGCCGCACTTCGGGCCCGGCGCTACCGTGGGCGGCATGGTGGGCGCTGGTCTGAGTGGCCCGGCCCGCGCCAGTGCGGGCACGGTGCGCGACTTTGTGCTCGGCGCCCGCATGATCAACGGCAAGGGCGAAGACCTGACCTTTGGCGGCCAGGTCATGAAAAACGTGGCCGGCTACGACGTCAGCCGCCTGCTGGCGGGCAGCTGGGGCACGCTGGGCATCGTGACCGAGGTCAGCCTGAAAGTGTTGCCGCTGGCCCCGGCCGAGGCCACGCTGATGTGCGCGGGCATCGGGCAGAAGGCGGCGCTCGATTTGCTGCACCGCTGGGGCGGCCAGCCCCTGCCCCTGAACGCCAGCGCCTGGGTGTGCGACACCACGGCCCAGCCCGTGGCCGACTATCTGTTTGTGCGCCTGCGCGGTGCGGTGGCTGCGGTGCAGTCGGCCGTGGGCAAGATGAGCGCCGATGCTGCGGCGCTGGGGGCTCAGGTGCACCTGATGGACAAGGCTGAGGCCTCGCAGGACTGGCGCGCCAGTGGCGAGCAGACCCTGCAGTTTTTCGAGCCTCCCAGTGGCGAGCTGTGCCTGTGGCGCCTGTCGCTGCCGCAGACGGCACCGGTGCTGGACTTGCCCTACCCCCAATACGTCGAATGGCAGGGCGCGCAGCGCTGGCTGTGGGCGCCGGCCACGGCGGCTGCACAGCTGCGCGAAGCCACGGAGGGTGTGGGCGGCCACGCCACGCTGTTCCGCGCCAGCCTGCTCGGCGGCGCGTCTGACAAGGCTGTGGGTGTCAACGCACCACTGGATGCCGTGCAGCAGCGCATCCAGCGCGAGTTGCAGAAACAATTTGACCCGCAAGGCGTGTTCGCCACGGGCCGCATGGGGATCTGAGATGCAAACCAACCTCGCCCCCGAATACCAGAACACGCCCGAAGGCCGCGAGGCCGAAGCGATTTTGCGCAAGTGCGTGCATTGCGGCTTTTGCACCGCCACCTGCCCGACCTACCAGCTGCTGGGCGACGAGCTCGACGGCCCGCGTGGCCGCATCTACCTGATGAAGCAGGTGCTCGAAGGCGCCGAGCCCACGCGCAAGACCCAGCAGCACCTGGACCGCTGCCTGACCTGCCGCAACTGCGAAAGCACCTGCCCCAGCGGCGTGCAGTACGGCCACCTGGTGGACATCGGCCGCAAGCTGGTGGACGCCAAGGTGCCGCGACCTGCTGGAGAAAAAGTGGTGCGCTGGGCGCTCAAAGAAGGCCTGCCCTCGCCCCTGTTCGCCCCGGCCATGAAGCTGGGCCAGCTCATGCGCGAGGTGCTGCCTGAAACGCTCAAGGCCAAGGTGCCGGCAAGGCAGGACGCGGGCGAGTGGCCCACCCGAACGCATGCGCGCAAGGTGCTGATGCTGGCCGGCTGCGTGCAGCCCGCCATGAGCCCCAACATCAACTACGCCACCGCCCGCGTGCTGGACGCCTGCGGCATCCAGACCGTGATCGCGCCCGAGGCGGGTTGCTGCGGCGCGGTCAAGTTCCACCTGAACGACCAGGACGGAGGCACCGCCCAGATGCGCGCCAACATCGACGCCTGGTGGCCGCTGGTGGAGGGCGGCGAGGTCGAGGCCATCGTCATGAATGCGTCGGGCTGCGGCGTCACCGTCAAGGAATACGGCCATGTGCTCCAGCACGACGCCACCTATGCCGACAAGGCCGCACGCATCAGCGCCCTGACCAAAGACCTGAGCGAACTGGTGCCTGCCCTGCTGCCCGAGTTGAAGGCGCGCATCCGGCCCGAGGCCATCGAGTCTGCCGGCCTGCAGGCCTACCACCCGCCCTGCACCCTGCAGCATGGCCAGCAACTCAAGGGCGGCGTCGAAGCGCTGCTCACGCAACTGGGTTTCCAGGTCAAGACGGCCGCCAACGAATCGCACCTGTGCTGTGGCTCGGCAGGCACCTACAGTGTGCTCAACCCTGACCTGTCCAAACAGCTGCGCGACCGCAAGCTGGGTCATCTGCAAGCACTGCAGCCCGAAGGCATCCTGAGCGCCAACATCGGCTGCATCACCCACCTGCAAAGCGGTTGCGGCACCTCGGTGCGGCACTGGGTGGAGTTGCTGGACGAGGCAATCAGCTCTGGTTGATGGTGTGGCGTTGCCACACCCGCCTGAAGTCCCGCGCTGAAGCAAAACCACACGCTTCGGCCAGTTGTCCCTGAGTCAGTGTCGGGTTGTGCGCGAGCAGCTCTTGCACACGCGTCATGCGCAACTGCTGCTGGTAGTCCACCACACTGATGCCCGTGTGCAGCGTGAACAGGCGCGACAAATGTCGAGGACTCACGCAGGCCACTTGGGCCAACTCGCTGAGAGGCCAGCGCCGGGTCGGGTCCAGGGCCATGCTTTGAGCAATGGCATCTTGCGCGCGGTGCACTGCCGGGTGCATGTGGTTGCGGTGCGCCAGCCAGGGGGAGAGTTGGGGGTCGCTGGGGCCGCGACGGGTGTACATCACCAAACGCCGCGCCACTTGCGCCGCCAACGAGGCACCGCCCGCTTGTTCAACGATGTAGAGCGCCAGGTCGATGCCGGTGGTGATGCCTGCACTGGTCAGCACTTGTCCGTCATCCACAAAAATCCGGTCGGACTGCACCTGTGCCGTGGGGGCCAGGGCTTGCAGATCGGCAATCAGGCTGTGGTGCGTGGTGCAGCGCAGACCGTGGAGTTTGCCTGCCATGGCCAGCAGCAAGGCGCCCGAGCAAATGCTGGCCAGTCGCGTTTCAGGTTGCATGGCGGTTTGCAGCCAGTGCACCACTTGTTGCGCCGCCGGCGTGGCGTAGTCTACGCGCTCGTGGCTGTTGCCGGTGATGAGCACCAGGCTGTTCGGTGGCAGATGCTGGGGCAAGGCTACGAGTCCGCCCAGTTGCGTGCCCAGCGAAGTGTTCACGTCTGAGCAAGGGCCGCAGGTGTGCAGCACCAGTGGCGCGCCCATGTCGCGTGCCATGCGCAGCGCCTCGGCGGGGCCTGCGTAGTCGAGCAGCAGCACGCCGGGTGTGACGACCAGGTAAACCGTCAGCGTTGGCATGTCCAGCGGTTCAACAAAGGCTGCAGCAGCGGTTGGCCAAACACGTTCATCAGCAAACCCAGCATCAGCAATGTGCCACCGGCCCAGTGCAGTGGTCCCAGCGTTTCGCCAAAAACCAGCCAGCCGGTGGTCAGGCCCACCAGCGGCACCAGCAGTGTGAACGGGGCCACACGGTTGGTGGGGTAGTGGCTCATCAAATAGGTCCACAGCCCATAGCCCAGCAGCGTGGCCATCCAGGCCAGGTAGGCCACCGCTGCCAGTGTGTTCACTGTCAAATAGGTGAGTGACTGAACGATGACTTCAGGCCCTTCCAGCCACAGAGACAAACCCAAAAACGGCAGCGGTGGCACCAGGCTGGCCCACACCACAAAGGCCAATTGGTTCATGGGGCCATATTGGCTGACCAACCGCGTGACGATGTTGCCGCACGCCCAGGACAGCGCCGCCAGCAGCGTGAGTCCAAAGCCCAGCAAGGGCAGGCTGGCACTGGATGCCAAAGACCCATGGGCCACACCGATCAACACCAGACCCGCCAGTGCCAGCAAGAGCCCCGCCATCTGGTGCGCCTGCCAGCGCTCATGCAGCCACCAGCTGGCCAGCAGCAGCGTGAAAAACGATTGCGACTGCAGCACCAGCGAGGCCAGACCCGAGGGCATGCCCACATGGATGGCACTGAACAAGAAGGCGAACTGCCCCACCGAAATCGTCAGCCCATAGGCCAGGTACCAGCGCAATGGCACGCGGGGTGCTTTGAAGAAAAGCAGCGCCGGAAACGCCGCCAGCATGAAGCGCAGCGCGCCCAGCAGCAGGGGCGGCACCCCGACCACGCCCACCTTGATCACGGCAAAGTTGACGCCCCACACCCCGATGACCAGCAAGGCCAGCGCCAGGTCTTTGGGGCGCATGGGCAGTGTGCCGCTCATGCCTTGCCCCTGGCTGTAACGGCTTGGCAGCCTTGCGGCTTGAACACTCGTTCGGCCGATGCTGGGTTGTTCAACAACTTGTCAGCAGGCCGCACCGGACGACGCACCAGCTCGCCACCGCAGTTGGGGCAATGGCCGTGCAGGTGGGGGTCGACGCAATCGTCGCAAAAGGTGCATTCAAACGAACAGATGCGGGCATCCAACGCCGCAGGCGGCAGGTCACGGTTGCAGCATTCGCAGTTGGGGCGCAGTTGGAGCATGGGTTGGTCGTGCTGGGGTTCAGAGGCTGGACAGGCAAGTATCCACGTTCACGATGCGGGCAAAGCGATTGGCCAGAACCAGCTCGGTGCGCGTGGTGATGTCTTGGGCACTGAAGGTCTGGCCCGTGCCCGCGTGCGTCATCGGGAATGTCAGCGTCGCTTCGGACACAAAGTCCACCGCATAGCCCAGGTCCGAGCCCACGCGGGCCGTGGTCTCGCAGCATTGCTCGGTGCGGATACCGCTGATGATGAGGCGTTGCACGCCGCGCCTGCGCAGCCACACATCCAGCCCGGTGTCGGTGAAAGCGTTGTGGACATGTTTGTCAAAGCGTGCAGCGGGCTGGCCCGGCAGCCAGTCCATGGGTTGGATCAGGCCGGAGTCGGCACGAAAAGGCCCATCGTTGTCGATGTGAAAAATGTGCACCACTGGCACTTGTGCCGCTTTGCACCCGGCATCAAGTCGAAGCAGTGCTTGCTGAAACGGCGCAAGTTGTCCCGAAGGCCAATACGGCATGTGCATGAAAGACTGCTGCACATCGATGATGAGCAAGGCGACGGCGGACTGGCTGGATGAATGGGTCATGGCTGGATGGGCTCAGATGGCTTGAACATGCAACCATTGTGCGAACCAGGCGGACCCTTGCACAGGGCTGGGCAGGACCAGAAGGGGACAAAAAAGGACAGCCATGCGGGTTGTTTGATTTAACAAATTGGTTTTCATTTAATGATAATCAGCGCATTCGGTACCTATCGACTCAGGAGATCCACGATGTTCCCATTTGAAATCTGGGCTGCCTACACCGCAGCCTGTTTGCTGCTGGTCTTGTCCCCAGGTCCAGACAACCTGTTGGCGATTGGGCGTGGCCTCAGTCAAGGCAAAAGTGCGGCGATCGTTTCGGGCGTCTCTTCGGGCGCTGGCATCTTGTTCCACGTGGCTGCGGCGACTTTTGGGTTGACGCTGCTCATGCAGACATCGGCTGTCGCATTTTGGGTGGTCAAGCTGACCGGCGCTGCTTATTTGCTTTGGTTGGGCGTCAAGGTTTTACGGTCGCGTAACCTGATCAGTTTCATGCCTACAGCCCGCCAGCCCTTGCCCACCATTTTTGCCACCGGTTTTTTGTCCGCTGCGCTCAATCCCAAGCCAGGTTTTTTTGTGTTGGCCTTTATTCCTCAATTTGTCAGCCCTGAGCGCGGTTCGGTCACGACGCAGATGTTGGTGTATGGCTGCTGGTTCGCATTTTTGACGGCAGCAGGCTTTGCTTTGATGGGTGTTTTTTCTTCACGCCTGTCGTCCTGGTTGCGCCAGAAACCCCATGTGGTTGCGGGGCTCAATGTGGGAGCGGGTGTGGCGTTTGTGGCTTCCGGTTTGTCGGTCGCCGTGCTCAAGCAAAAGTAAAGCAGGCGAACCGGTGATTCATCGCTTGGGCCTGTGTCGAAGCTGGATGCGTGGCTCACCCTCCTGACACCCCGTTGTCAGTACCCCTCAGGCAAAGTCTGCCCTCAGTGCACAGGCGGTCTGTGTGCTTTCAGGGAAAAGACAACATGAAAAACGTGATCGACTGGTTTGAGATTCCGGTGAATGACTTGCCGCGCGCACAGGCGTTTTACGAGGCAGTGCTGCAAACGCAGCTACAACGTGAAAACTATGCGGGTCCAGGTATGCAGATGGCAGTGTTCACGGGTGAGGGCGATGCCGTCAAAGGGGCTTTGATGTCGGGCCATCCGGCCTTGCAGGTGGGCGCATGCGGCACACTGGTGTATCTGCATGCGGGCACATCCATCGATGCTGCTTTGCAGCGTGTGGTGGCCGCAGGTGGTCAGGTGGCCATGGGCAAGGTGGCTTTGCCTGAAGGGCTGGGCTTCATGGCGCACATGCTGGATGTGGATGGCAACCGCGTGGGCTTGCACGCTTACGCCTGAACTGCCTGCTTTCATTGACCTCAATCCATGCGCCGCGCTGACCGCCTGTTCCAGATCGTCCAGCTCATCCGGGGGCGCCGCCTGACCACGGCCAAATGGTTGGCGCAGCGCCTCGACGTGTCCGAGCGCACGGTCTACCGCGACGTGGCCGATTTGCAGTACCAGGGTGTGCCCATCGAGGGCGAAGCGGGGGTGGGCTACCGCCTGGGCCAAGGCTTTGATTTGCCACCGCTGATCTTCACCCCGCGAGAGGCCCAAGCCCTGGTGGTCATGACCCGGGTGGCGCAGCAGTGGCTGGACCCGGCGCTGGCCCGGGCCAGTGAATCGGCCCTGTCGCGGGTGTTGAGCATTTTGCCGGCCGAGCAGCGCCATGCGGCGCAGCACACGCCGGTGTATTCGCCACCCTGGGGCCTGACGGCCGAGCAGCAGCCGCGCTTGCAGCTTTGGCGCGAAGCCACGCAAAACGCACACAAGCTGGCGCTGACCTATGGCGATGCGCAAGGCCGCAGCACTGAACGCACGGTGTGGCCCTTGGGCAGTTTCTTCTGGGGTGCGGTCTGGACGCTGGTGGCGTGGTGTGAAAAACGCCAGGCCTTTCGCAGCTTCAGACTGGACCGCATCCAGTCCATGGTGTGCTTGCCGGAAACCTTCCAATTGGCTGAAGGGCAACGCCTGATCGACTATCTGAGAAGTCAGGGCGTAGACCCTCAAGTGCTGGGATAAAGGCGAGATGAATTACTGGATTGGCGTGGTCAGCCGTTCGCACGTGTTGCGCGGTGTGGCGGGTGGTTTTGCGCAGATGAACCACGGCAAGCAGGCGCCGCTCAAGCGCATGAAGGCGGGCGATGGTTTGGTGTATTACTCGCCTCGCGAGGCTTATCCGGATGGCCAGCCTCTGCAAGCCTTCACGGCGATGGGCCGCATTCGAGATGGGCGGGTGTACCCACATGACATGGGTGCCGAGGGCGTTCCAGGTTTTGTACCCTGGCGCATGGATGTGGACTATTGGCCGAGCGAGCCAGCGTCGATCCGACCGTTGATCGAGTACCTGTCGTTCATCACAGACAAGCGGCACTGGGGTGCGGTGTTTCGTTACGGGCAGATCAAGATCAGTGCCCAGGACTTTGAACGAATCGCCTGCGCAATGGCTTGCGTTGTGCCTGCAGGCTGGCCACCCAGCGACAACGGCTTGTTGTCGAATGGATGTTGACGGGCGTTACTTTGCCAGCGCCGCCTCAATGTCCTTGGCAATCTTCTCGGGCGTGTCCTGCGGCGCGTAGCGCTTGAGCACGCGCCCGTCGCGCCCAACCAGGAACTTGGTGAAGTTCCATTTGATGCCTTCGGTGCCCAGAAAGCCTGGGGCTTCTTGCTTGAGCCATTGGTACAGCGGGTGGGCGTTGTTGCCGTTGACGTCGATCTTGCCCATCATCTGGAAGCTCACACCGTAGTTGCGTTGGCAAAAACCGGCGATCTGCTCGTTGTCACCCGGGTCCTGGCTGGCGAACTGGTTGCACGGAAAACCGATCACGGCCAGGCCTTGCGGGCCGTATTGCTGGTGCAGTTTTTCAAGGCCGGTGAACTGGGGTGTGAAGCCGCAGGCGCTGGCGGTGTTCACGACTAGCATGACTTGTCCGCGGTAGCGTGACAGGTCCACATTCTGGCCATCGATGCTTTGGGCTTGGAAGTTGTAAATGCTCATGGTCATTCCTGATTTTGCAGGTGCCAGCCCTGCTGGCGCCTACGAGTGGGTTCGCGAGGGCATCAGCACCGACAGCACGGCGGCCAGCAAGATGAGCGACCCTCCCAGCAGGGTGCGGTGGTCCCAAGTCGAGGCCCCCAGTATGACGGAAGAGACCGAAGCAAACACCACCTCTGACAACATGACCAGGGCGGTGGTGTGGGCAGCCAGCCGTGCTGCACCGTATTGCAGGGCCAGATTGCCGCCCAGAAAGGCCAGTGCCAGGACCAGAATCGGGCCGATCCATGCCGGGTTCCAAGCGCTGCCCTGTGTGACCACCGCCGCCGCGCTGCCCAGCACGGCTGTCAGCGTGGCCATGAACGTGCCACCGCCAAACATGGCCAGCATGCGCGAAGACTCCGGCGTGTCCTTGAGTTTGAGCAGCAGCGCATTGGTCAAGGCAAACGAAAAACCGCCCAGCAGCGCCAGCACGTCGGCCAGGCTTTCCGGCACGGGCCAGGGCGTGCCGGGCCGGTGCAGCACGGTGGCCAGTCCGGCCAGCGCCAGCACCATTCTGGCCAAGGCGCCGGGTGTGGGTTTGTCGCCCAGCAGCCACCAGGCCACCAGCACCGACCAGGCGGGCATCAAATAAAAGAGGAGCACCACGCGCACCACATCGCCCACCGTCACGGCCCAGTTGAAGCCGACATTGGTCAGGCCCGAGGCGATCAGCAGCAGCCACAGACCAGGGTGCTGGCGCCAGGCACCGGCAGGCAGGCGACGGACTCGGCTCCACAAGGCAATGGCCACAAAAGACAGGCCATAGACCATGGCAGTGGCCCACAGCGGGTGCAGGCCCAAAGCCTCAAGCTGTTTGAACGGCCACCACGACAGACCCCAGACCAGGGCATTGAGCAGCAGCGCGGCAACGGCCCAGCCGGTGTGCTTGGGGGGGCCGTTCATGCAGGGGTTCAGGAGGCGTCGGTGTGCGCAGCCGCTTTGCGCTTTTTCCACCAGCGCCAGGCCAGCCAGGCGCCGCCGATCGCCAGCAGGCCAAAGATGCCATGCTGGAACTGGCGCAGCACGCCGAACATCCAGTCCCAATTCTGGGCACCAAAGTAGCCCAGGTAGACCCAGATGGGCACGCTGATGAGGGCGGCAAAGCCGTCCATGAAGAACCAGGTGGGAAAACTCACGCGGTGGCTCATGCCGGCCGAGAAGAACACGGGGGTGCGCAGGCCGGGCAGAAAGCGGGCCACAAACATGACCCATTTGCCGTACTTGTGGAAAGCGTCTTGCGCGCTGGCGTAACGCTCGGGGGTGAGCACCTTGCGAAAACCCGGCAGCAACTGGATGCGCTGGCCGTACAGGCGGCCCAGCGTGAACATCAGGCCGTCACCCACCAGCACACCGGCCATGCCCACCGCAAACATGGTGTGCACATCGGCATGGCCCATGCCGGCGATCACGCCGCCAGTCACCAGGGTCACGTCTTCGGGTACGGGCACGCCAAAACCGCAGATCAGCAGCATCACAAACACGGCCAGATAGCCGTATTCGGTGAAGATGGGCATGAGAAACTGAAAAACTTCCATGTATTGAAAATGCGGGCAAAAGGCGATCAACGGACGCCTGCCGCCGAGGTGCGCGCCAGTGTAAAGCATTTGCAAAGCCCGCCCAGGATGGGGTGAGTGACAATACCGACATGCCCCGTCCGATCCAGGCCACCATCCATCCAGGCGCCCTGCGCCACAACCTGCAGCGCATGCGCCAGGCCGCACCCGATGCCAACGTCTGGGCGGTGGTCAAGGCGAATGCCTACGGGCACGGCATCGAGCGTGCGTTTGAGGGCCTGCGCGGCGCCGATGGTTTTGCCCTGCTGGACCTGCTGGAGGCCGAGCGTGTGCGCCGTCTGGGCTGGCGCGGCCCGATCTTGCTGCTGGAGGGGGTGTTCGAGCCGCGCGACCTGGAGCTGTGCTCGCGTCTGGGCCTGTGGCATGCGGTGCACTGCGATGAGCAGATCGACATGCTGGCCCTGCACAAGACGCACGAGCCCCACCGCGTGTTCCTCAAGATGAATTCGGGCATGAACCGCCTGGGCTTTGCGCCCGAGCGTTACCGTGCCGCCTGGACGCGGCTGAACGCCCTGCCCCAGGTGGACGAGATTTCGCTGATGACCCACTTCAGCGATGCCGATGGCCCTGCGGGCGTGGCCGCACAGATGGCCCGATTTGCCCAGGCCACGCGTGACCTGCCAGGCGAGCGCACCGTGTCCAACAGTGCCGCCACGCTGCGCCATGCGCAAGACGCCAATGTGCGTGCCGACTGGGTGCGCCCCGGCATTGCGGTGTATGGCAGCGCCCCCGATTACCCCGAACACAACGCCGGGCAATGGGGTCTGCAACCCGCCATGACGCTGGCCGCCAAAGTGATCGCCGTGCAACAACTGCAGCCGGGCGACAGCGTGGGCTACGGTTCGTCCTTCCGCGCCGAGCGGCCCATGCGCGTGGGCGTGGTGGCCTGCGGCTATGCCGACGGCTACCCGCGCATCTGCCCCACCGGCACGCCCGTGCTGGTGGACGGTGTGCGCAGCCGCACCCTGGGCCGCGTGAGCATGGACATGCTGGTGGTGGACCTGAGCGACTTGCCACAAGCCGGGTTTGGCAGCACCGTCACGCTGTGGGGGCAGGCCAGCCATGGCGAATGCCTGTCGATCGACGAAGTGGCTGCGCATGCGGGCACCGTGGGCTACGAGCTGATGTGCGCGCTGGCGCAGCGTGTGCCAGTGGTCTGCGATCCAGTCTGACGGTCTTCGCGGCGGGTCACCGCTCCTGCAGCAGGCAGGGCGTGCAGCAGTTCCGGCCCGGGCCGAAGAACCATGCGCGACAGCCTTTGACGTGCGCTCACCCCACAATCGCCCCCATGCCCCACCGCCACCACCCGCACCACCGCCTGGCCCTGGGCGTCGCGCTGGTGCTCATCCTGATTTGGGGTGGCAATTTCACCCTGCAAAAACACCTGTTCCATCTGATGGGGCCGGAGGGTTTTCTGTTTGCCCGCTTTCTCATCATGCCGGTGTGTGCCTTGTTGCTGATGCGTTGGCGTCTGGGCGCCTGGCTGCCGCCGGTGTCATGGGTCGATTTGCGGCAACTGGCCTGGCTGGGTTTTGTCGGTCACACCCTGCATGTGGGCATGGTCAGTTACGGCATCCACTGGTCTACCGCGTTTTCCAGTTCGGTCATCCTGGCCTGTGGCCCGATCTTCACCTTGCTGATCCTGCGCTGGCAGGGCCTGGAGCGCCTGGCCCCGGCCCAGGTGCTGGGCGTGGCGGTGGCCTGCGGCGGGGTCTTGATGTTCCTGTCCGACAAGTTGCTGGGTGGCCACTGGCGCGCCAGCGGCGGCGATCTGCTCTTGCTGGTGGCCGCGAGCTTCTTCTCTTATTACACCGTGGCGGCCAAGCCGGTGATCGAACGTGTGGGCACCGTCAAAACCATGGGCTACGCCACCTTGCTGGGCAGCGTACCGATTTTGCTGTGGTCATTGCCTGGGGCGGACGATGTGGTGTGGTCATCATTGGGCGCCTGGAACTGGCTGGGCCTGCTGTGGTCGGTCATGGTGTCGGCCTTTGGCGGTTGGCTGGCCTGGGGCTGGATCAATGCGGTGCGTGGCGTGGCCAGCACGGCGCCTTTGATGTACCTGATGCCCCCCGTGGCCGGTGTGTTTGCCTGGGCACTCACCGGCGAGCACTACACCTGGATCAAGATCGCCGGAGCTGGGGTGGCCCTGCTGGGCGTGGCGCTGGCCCAGTACGCAGGGCAGTTCAAACTGCTTTCGCGCCTGAAGTTCCTCAAACCTTGAACCAGGTGTCGTAGGCCGTCTTCACGATCAGGGCCAGCACCACCAGGATGAACACTTGGCGCACAAATCCCGCGCCATGCTTGAGGGCCAGCCGGGTGCCGATCAGGCTCCCCAGCACATTGGCCACGGCCATGGCCAGCGCCAGGTGCCACCACACATGGCCCTGCCAGGCAAACAAGACCAAGGCCGAAAAATTGGTGGCCACATTGATCAGTTTGGCCGAGGCCGAGGCGTTCAAAAAGTCATAACCCAGCAGCCTCACATAGGCAAACACCAGAAAACTGCCCGTGCCCGGTCCGAAAAAGCCGTCGTAAAACCCGATCGCCAGACCCACGCCCGAGGCCACCAGGGCTTCGTGGCGGCCCACAAAGCGCGGCGCGTGGTGCTGGCCCAGGTCTTTGCGGGCCAGGGTGTAGGCCAGCAAGGCGGTGAGCAAGACGGGCAGTGCTTTGCGAAACAGCGAAGGGTCCACCCGTGTGACGGCCCAGGCCCCCAGCAAAGAGCCCAGCAAACCCGCTGCTGCTGCAGGCAGCACCGAACGCCAGGGCAGCACCACCTTGCGGCTGTACTGCACTGTGGCAAAGGCGGTGCCCCAGATCGAGGCGCTTTTGTTGGTGCCAAACAGGGTGGCCGGGGCTGCGGTGGGGAAGGTGGCAAACAGCGCAGGCAGCAAGATCAGGCCGCCGCCGCCCACAATCGAATCGACCAGACCGGCCAGCAGCGAGGCCAGAGAGACAAGCACAAGTTCCATGGCGGGGATTGTCCCACCGGGCGTGATGGGCCAAAAAAAAGCGCCGCAATTGCGGCGCTTGAGGAACTGCACATCTCGTTCGGATGTTCGTGTCTTGTTCGACTTCTTGAGGTTCGGGTTGTCTCCTCGGCCCTCGTGACGCAGGCTGTGCCTGTCATCGATGGACCGCACTGTAACGGTGCAGGCAGGCCGATTTGCTCAGGGATTTCCCGATTTGGGGGTAATCCCTAGCCATCCTCGGCCGTTTTGAAAACCAAAGGTGTTCAGACCGGGGCGGCCTCGGCGATCCATTGCGCCGCCCGCTCGGCCATCATCAGGGTGGGGCTGTTGGTGTTGCCGCTGGTGATGGTGGGCATGGCCCCGGCATCGACCACACGCAGACCCGCCACGCCGCGCACGCGCAGTTGCGAATCGAGCACCGCCATCGGATCGTCTGCCTGACCCATGCGGGTGGTGCCCACAGGGTGGAAGATGGTGCTGGCAATGTCACCGGCCAGGCGGGCCAGTTCTTCGTCCGTCTGGTACTGCATTCCGGGCTTGAACTCTTCGGGCTGGTACTTGGCCATGGCCGGCTGCTGCAGGATGCGCCGCGTCACCCGCAGGCTGTCGGCCGCCACCTGGCGGTCCTCATCGGTGGCCAGGTAGTTGGGTGCGATGGCGGGGGCATCTTCAAAACGCGGCGTTTGGATGTGTACCGTGCCCCGGCTGGTCGGGTTGAGGTTGCACACACTGGCCGTGATGGCCGGAAAACTGTGCAGCGGCTCGCCAAACGCGTCCAGGCTGAGCGGCTGCACGTGGTACTGGATGTTGGGCCAGGGCCGCGCGGGGTCGCTTTTGGTGAATGCCCCGAGCTGGCTCGGGGCCATGCTCATCGGGCCGGTGCGCTTGAACATGTATTCCGCGCCGATCATGGCCTTGCCCCACCAGCTGTTGGCCAGGGTGTTGAGCGTTCGGGCGTTTTTCACCTTGTAGACGGTGCGGATTTGCAGGTGGTCTTGCAGGTTGGCGCCCACGCCGGGCAGGTGGTGCACGGGGGTGACGCCCCGCTGGCGCAGGAGGTCGGCGTCGCCAATGCCCGAGAGTTCGAGGATCTGCACCGAGCCAATGCTGCCCGCGCTCAGGATGACTTCGCGCGATGCGCGCACTTCCACCATCTCGGTGCCGGACCACACCTGCACGCCGGTGCAGCGCTGGCTACCGTCGGCTTGCGTTTCAAGCAGCAACTTGCTGACCTGCGCCTTCGTCCAGAGTTCGAAGTTGGAGCGGCCGTAGCAAGTGGGGCGCAGAAAAGCCTTGGCGGTGTTCCAGCGCCAGCCTTCCTTCTGGTTGACCTCGAAATAGCTCACGCCCTCGTTGTTGCCGAGGTTGAAGTCGTCCGTGGCCGGAATGCCCGCCTGCTGCGCGGCCTGGGCAAAGGCGTCGAGCACGTCCCAGCGCAGGCGCTGCTTGTCCACGCGCCATTCGCCCCCGGCACCACGCCCGCGCAGCGTGTGCAGGTAACTGCCCTCGGGCAGATCGGCATCGAGCAAAGGTGTTTTGCTGCCCTTGGCGCCGTGCAAGGCGTTGGCCCCTTTGTAATGGTCTTCGTGCAGCTGAAAATAGGGCAGGTTGTTGTCCCAGCGCCAGCGGTCGTCGCCCGTGACCGTGGCCCACTGGTCGTAGTCGCGCGACTGCCCGCGCATGTAGATCATGCCGTTGATGCTGCTGCAGCCCCCCAGCACCTTGCCGCGCGGGTAGCGCAGCGTGCGCCCGTTCAGGCCCGCAGCGGGTTCGGTCTGGTAGAGCCAGTCGGTGCGCGGGTTGCCGATGCAGTAGAGGTAACCCACCGGGATGTGCACCCAGTGGTAATCGTCCTTGCGGCCCGCCTCGATCAGCAGCACGCGCCGGCGCGCATCGGCGCTCAGGCGGTTGGCCAGCAGGCTGCCGGCGGTGCCGCCGCCGACGATGATGTAGTCGAACGTGTTGTCGCTCATCACTTGCTCGTTGGCATCACGAACTCGGCGCCTTTGCCGATGCTCTCGGGCCAGCGCTGCATCACACTTTTTTGCTTGGTGTAGAAACGCACACCCTCTTCACCATAGGCGTGCATGTCGCCAAACAGCGAGCGCTTCCAGCCACCAAAGCCGTGCCAGGCCATGGGCACCGGGATCGGCACATTGATGCCGACCATGCCCACCTGAATGCGCCGCGCAAATTCACGCGCCACATGGCCGTCACGCGTGAAGCAGGAGACGCCATTGCCGAACTCGTGGTCGTTGATGATCTGCACGGCTTGGGCAAAGTCCGGCACACGCACACACGACAGCACCGGGCCGAAGATCTCTTCCTTGTAGATCTTCATGTCGGTGCTCACGTGGTCGAACAGCGTGCCGCCGAGCCAGAAGCCCTGATCGCAACCTGCACCGGCAGCCTTGCCGTCAAAGCTGCGGCCATCGACCAGCAGCTTCGCGCCTTCGGCCACGCCGGCATCGATGTAGCCACGGATGCGGCTGCGCGCCGCTTCGGTCACGATGGGTCCCATTTCGGCGGCGAGGTTTTCGCCGTCCAGCACCTTCAGCGCTTTCGTGCGCTCGATCAGTTTGGGCATGAGCTTGTCGGCCACATCGCCCACCAGCACCGCCACGGAAATCGCCATGCAGCGCTCGCCGGCCGAGCCGTAGGCCGCGCCAATCAGCGCGTCCACCGCCTGGTCGATGTCGGCGTCGGGCATGACCACCATGTGGTTCTTGGCGCCGCCCAGCGCCTGCACCCGCTTGCCGTGGTGGGCGCCGGTTTCGTAGATGTAGTTGGCAATCGGGGTCGAGCCGACAAAGCTGATGGCTTTCACATCGGGGTGCACCAGCAGCGCATCCACCGCCTCCTTGTCGCCCTGCACCACGTTGAACACGCCGTCGGGCAGGCCGGCTTGCTTGAGCAGATCGGCAATGAACAGCGAGGGCGAGGGGTCCAGCGGGCTGGGCTTGAGCACGAAGGTGTTGCCCGTGGCCAGGGCCACCGGGAACATCCACATGGGCACCATGACCGGGAAGTTGAACGGTGTGATGCCGGCCACCACGCCCAAGGGCTGGCGCATGGTCCAGTTGTCGATGCCGGTGGAGACCTGCTCGGTGTAGTCGCCCTTGAGCAACTGCGGAATCCCGGTGGCGAACTCGACGATTTCGATGCCACGCGTGACCTCGCCCTGCGCGTCGGTGAAGACCTTGCCGTGTTCTGCTGTGATCAGGTGGGCCAGTGCGTCGCGGTTTTCATTGAGCAATTCGAGGAACTTGAACAGGATGCGCGCGCGGCGCAGCGGTGGCGTGTCGGCCCAGTCTGCAAAAGCCGCGTGGGCGGCGGCCACAGCCTGGGCCACCTCGGCGCCGTTGGCCAGTGCTACCCGCCCGGTGACGGCGCCCGTGGCCGGGTTGGTCACGTCTTGCGCGCGCCCCGAAGCGCCTGCAAGGCGTTGGCCGTTGATGTGGTGGTCGATGCTGGAAGCACTCATGTGGGTATTCCTGTAGGAGCGAGCTTTGCTCGCGAATGGCTGGCGTGCCTGCAGTCTAGAAACCCTGGGTTTGCGCCACAAGCCCTCAGCCTTGAATTGATTGTTCAAAATAGTGAACAATCTGACCATGGATGCGCAAAAAATACCCGCCTTGTGGGGGCACTTGCACTGGCTCAGCGTGCTGGCCCAGCAAGGCAGTTACACGGCCGCTGCGGCACGCCTGGGCGTGAGCAAGGCGGCCGTGAGCCAGCGTGTGGCCGAACTCGAGCGTGCCGCCAAAGTCACGCTGGTGCAGCGCACCACGCGCAGCGTGCGCCTGACCGAGGCTGGCCAACGGCTGGTGGACGACACCCGTGCTTCGTTCGAACAGATTGCCCAGAGCTTTGAGCAGGTGCGCGACCTGGCCGAACAACCCAGCGGCCTGTTGCGCGTGACGGCACCAGTGGCGTTGGCGCGCCAGCAGCTCATGCCCTTGCTCACCGAGTTCTTGCGCCTGCATCCGCAGGTGCGCATTGAACTGGACATGGCCGACCGCCTCCGCTCCCTGGCCACCGAAGGTTTTGATCTGGCGATTCGCCACACCGAACGCGCCCCCGACACCCATGTGGCCTGGACCTTGTGTGACACCGCGTCGGTGCTGGTGGCCACCAAGGCGTATCTGCGCCGAGCGGGGGCGCCCGCATCACCCGCTGACCTGCAGCAGCACAACTGCCTGCACTATCCGCGCTCGCAAGACATCCCGGTCTGGAGCTTCAGCCCTGTCAACGCCGCTGTCGGGCGTGAAACCGTCAACGTGCCCGTGCGTGGCAGTTTGTCGGCCAACAACAGCGAAGCCCTGCGCGAAGCCGCACTGGCCGGGGCGGGGGTGGCCCTGCTGCCCGACTTTTCGGCGCAGGCCGCACTGCGCAGGGGCCAGCTGGTGCAGGTGCTGCCCGACTGGCAGGCCGACGGCGGCTTTGGCCGCCACATTTTTGCCATCCGCCCCTATACCCCGCATGTGCCCCGTGCCGTTTCGGCGCTGGTGGCGCATTTGCGTGCGGGTTTGGCGTCCGGTTTCGCCTGAGTCGCAAAGTCTGCTCCAATCGGCCGCATGAACGCGAATGCTTGGTCCCTCCGTCTGCGCGAAGCCGCTCGCCGCATCAAACGCGACGGCGTGACGCTGTGGTTTGCCTGTCGTGACCCGCGCACGCCCTGGTGGATCAAGGCGCTGGCGGGTTTGGTGGTGGCCTATGCGCTCAGTCCCATTGACCTGGTGCCCGATTTCATCCCGGTGCTGGGTTATCTGGACGATGTGATCTTGCTGCCTGGCCTGATTTGGATGATCGTGCGCTGGATGCCGGCAGCGGTGCGCGAGGACTGCCGCGCGCAGGCGCAGGCGTGGATGGCGGCGCAGCAGCGCAAGCCCGTGAGCCGCTGGGGCATTGCTTTTGTGGTCTGTGTGTGGGCGCTGGTGGCCTGGGGCTTGTGGCGCTGGTGGGCCTGACGCGGCTCAGTGCCCGGCCAGCACCGGAAACAGCTTGTGCAGGCCGTCGGTCATCACCTCGACCGCCAGGGCCGCCAGAATTAAGCCCATCAGCCGCGTCATGACATTGATGCCGGTCTTGCCCAGCACGCGGGCAATCGGTGCAGCCAGCGAAAAACACAGCGCCGTGGCCAGACCAATCACCACGCCATAACCCACCAGGGTGCCCAGCTGGAACATGGTTTTTGCCTTTTCGGCGTAGATCACTACAGTGGACATGGTGGCCGGGCCGGTGAGCAGCGGAATGGTCAAGGGCACCACGGCGATACTCGCCCCCACGGCGGCTTTGGCTTCGGCGTCATTGACCTCGTCGGCGTTGGCGCGGGCCTCGGCCGGCTGGGCGTTCAGCATCGACAGTGCAGAGGTCAGCAGCAGCATGCCGCCCCCCACCTGAAAGCTGGCCAGTGAGATGCCGAAAAATTCCAGAATCTGCAGACCCAGCAGGGCGCTGGCCGCAATCACCGCAAAGGCGGTGAAAGACGAGATCAGCACCGTGCGCTGGCGCTGGGTGCGGCTAAAGCCCTGGGTGTAATGGATGAAAAACGGCACGCAGGCCAGCGGGTTGACGATGGCCAGGAGGGTGATGAGTGGCTTGTAGTCCATCGGCGCATTGTGCCGTCATGTGCCATCCGCCAGCGCGGGGGCGGGGTGGCGTCGCCTGAACATACCCCAGCCCTCCATGTGCAGAACCTTGTCGCCGTTCTGGTTGAACATTTCCCACAGCGTGCGCACCATGCCCACGTCAGGGCGCTTGCGCATGGGCTTGGTGTCCACAATGGTGTGCTGCAAGCGCAGGGTGTCGCCCGGAAACACCGGCTTGAGCCACTGGATGCCTTCCAGACCCGGCGAGCCCAGGCTAGAAGTTTCGTGCAGAAAGTTCGTCACCATCAGCCGCATGGCCATGGCGCAGGTGTGCCAGCCGCTGGCCGACAACGCGCCAAACACCGAAGCCTTGGCCGCTTCGTCGTCCAGGTGAAAGGGCTGGGGGTCAAATTGGCGGGCAAACGCAATGGTTTCCTCGCGTGTGGGCGAGATGGTGCCCAGGTCATGCACATGGCCGACGGTCAGGTCTTCCCAGTAATACTTGATGGCCATCAGCGTCCTCCGGACACGTCAAGCAAACTCATGGTGGTGTAGCTGGCCCCATCGCCCAGCAGCCAGACGATGGCCTGCGCCACTTCTTCGGCGCTGCCGCCGCGCTGCATGGGCACCTGGTGCTGCAGGTCTTTCACGCGGTTGGGCAGGCCGCCCGAGGCGTGGATGTCGGTCTCGATCAGGCCGGGGCGCACGGCGTTGACGCGGATGCCTTCGGCGGCGACTTCCTTGGCCAGCCCGATGGTGAAGGCGTCAATGGCCCCCTTGGCCGCGGCGTAGTCCACATACTGACCGGGTGCACCCAGCCGCGCTGCGGCACTCGACAGGTTGACGATGCTGCCGCCCGCGCCACCGTGCTTCGTGCTCATGCGGCGCACGGCTTCGCGTGCGCAGACCAGGCTGCCGATCACATTGATGTCGAACATGCGCTTCCAGCGCGCCACGCTCATGTCTTCCATGCGGGCGGTGACGTCCACCACGCCGGCGTTGTTGACCAGGCCGGTCAGGCGGCCGAATTTGGCGTCCACCTGTTCGAACATGCGCAGCACCTGCGCTTCGTCGGCCACATCGGCCTGAACGGCCATGGCGCGGCCACCGGCGGCGCGGATCTGGCGCACCACCTCGTCGGCGGCCAGCGAATTGGCGGTGTAATTCACGGCGACTGCCCAGCCCTGGCGCGCGGCCAGCAGGCAGGTGGCGGCCCCGATGCCCCGGCTGCCGCCGGTCACCAGCAAGACTTTGTCCATTGCTTGTCTCCTGCAAGATGTTTGCAAAACGGGTACAACCCCTGTTCTTCACGATAAATCAGTCAGGAGACAACATGGGTCGCACAGTCGACTATTACTTCGCACCACAGAGCCCCTGGGCGTATCTGGGCCACCAGCGCTTGGCCGACATCGCCCGCCGTGCGGGGGCCAGCATCCGCGTCATGCCGGTGGATCTGGGGGGCAAGGTGTTCCCGATCTCGGGTGGTTTGCCCCTGGGCCAGCGTGCACCGCAGCGCCAGGCCTACCGTCTGCTGGAATTGCAGCGCTTTAGCCAGCACTTGGGTGCGCCCCTGAACCTCAAGCCCAAATACTTTCCGGTGGGGGGTGACGATGCCGCGCGCCTGATCATTGCCGCCGATCTGGCATGCGGCAGCGATGCGGCCATGAAGGTGACGGGCGCGGTGCTGGCGGCCTGCTGGGCCCAAGAGCGCAACATTGCCGATGAAAAAGTGCTGGCCGAGCTGTTGGCCGAGCAGGGACTGCCCGCCGCCGTGCTGGAGCAATCGCACAGCCAGGCCGCACAAGAACGCTACGAGGCGTACACCCAGCAAGCGATTGACGCGGGCGTGTTTGGTGCGCCCAGCTACGTGATTGGCGGTGAAATTTTCTGGGGCCAGGACCGACTCGATTTTGTCGAGCGTGCGCTGGCCGCTTGACCCTTAGCAGGAGCAAACGATGGGAAGCATGATTGAACTGAAAGCAGCCGATGGCACTGCGGTGCCTGCCTACGAGGCCCGACCCGCAGGCACCCCGAAGGGTGCGGTGGTGGTGATCCAGGAGATTTTTGGCGTCAACAGCCACATCCGCAACGTGGCCGATGGCTATGCGGCGCAAGGCTACCTGGCCGTGGCGCCCGCCTGCTTTCACCGAGTCAAACCCGGTGTGGAGCTGGGCTACAGCGAGGCCGACATGGGCGAGGGCTTTGGGCTCAAAACCGCCGTGGAAGCCCTGCCCGCCCCTGGTGTGTTGCAAGACATCCAGGCCGCCATTGACCACGCGGCCAAGACCTCGGGCGGCAAGGTGGGCATCGTGGGCTACTGCTGGGGCGGCTTGCTGACCTGGCGTTCGGCCTGCCTGCTGTCGGGCCTGAGCGCGGCGGCGCCGTATTACGGTGGTGGTGTGACCACACCCGAAGAAGTGGCGCGCAGCCCCAGGGTGCCGGTGCTGGCGCACTTTGCCGAAGAAGACAAATGGATTCCGATGGACAGCGTGGAAGCGTTCAAGAAGGCGCATTCCGAAGTCGAGGTCCACACCTACGCGGCGCACCACGGTTTCAACTGCGACCAGCGCGGCGCCTGGCATGCACCATCGGCCCAACTGGCACGCGAACGCACGCTGGCGTTCTTCGCGAAGCACCTGGGCTGAGCGCCCTTTATTCCCCGGTTCGGGCCAGGTAGCGCTTGCGCCAGAACACCAGGCCCAGCGCCAGGGCAATCAGCACCATGCTGCCCAGCGTCCACCAGAACGCGCTGGCCTGGTGCAGCCAGGGCATGAATTCAAAGTTCATGCCGAAGATGCCGGCGATCAGATTGAGCGGCAGGAAGATGGCCGTGAGTGCGGTGAGCGTGCGCATGATGTCGTTGGTGCGGTTGCCCTGCACATTGAAGTGCATTTGCACGGCGGTTTCGGTGTTGTGCTCCAGCCGCCGCACGTGCTGGACCACGCGTTCGATGTGTTCAAGCACATCGCGGCTGCGGATCTTGAGCAGATCCAGCGCCTGATCGCTGAGCTGGGCCGTGGGCCCCCAGCTGTTGAGTGACTCGGTCCAGGCCTGCACGGCGGTGCGCTGGTCATCGCACAAGGCTTCGAGCTGGTGCAGGGCCACGCGGGCCTGCAGGAGGGTGTCCCAACGCGAAAAGCGCGTGCGGGGATCGAGCAATTCGGTTTGCCAGTGGTCGAGCTGGCGGCTCAGTTCGCGGCGCAAAGCCAGGTAGCCGTCCACCATCTGGCTCATGATGCGCAGCATCATGTCGGCCGGGTTGGCCGGGATGCCGCGTGCGCCGGTCGAACGCGCGTCCGGTTCGGTGTTGCTGGCGCTGGCAGATGCCAGCAAGCGCGCGGCGTAGGCATCGCGCACGGCACAGTCATTGGGGTGCACGCTCAGCAGCACGCGGTCAAACACGGCGAAGCCCACCGGGCTGGTGTCGATGCGTTGCAGCACGGGCGGCCCCGGGCGTTTGCTGCGTGTTTCGGGGGTGGCGGTGTGGGGGGCGTTTTCACTTTGCGCCAGGCGGCGGAACACCATCAGGTCGTAGTGCGAGCTGTAGTCGAAGTGCGAAGGCAGCTGGGCGTTCAGCAGGTCCGACACATGCAGGTCCACCAGGGTGCGCCCGGTCAGGTGTTCAAGCGTGGCCTGGATGCCGACAAGCTCCGATGCAAGGCTCGCACGCGAGCAGGCGATCCACACAAAACCCTGCTCGGGCAAGTGCTGCGGCAGGGCGTGCCCGGCATCCACCCGGTGGCCGGTGACGGTGAACACCCGCATGCCGCAGACCTGGCTTGCCTGCGTCAGGGCAGGCGGTTGACGATGCGCGCTGCATCGCGCGCAAAGTAAGTCAGTATGCCGTCGGCGCCCGCTCGTTTGAAGGCCAGCAGGCTCTCCAGCATGACGGCGTCATGGTCGAGCCAGCCGTTTTGCGCGGCGGCCTTGAGCATGGCGTATTCACCGCTCACCTGGTAAGCAAAGGTGGGCACGCGGAACTCGTCTTTCACTCGGCGCACCACGTCCAGGTAGGGCATGCCGGGCTTGACCATCACCATGTCGGCACCCTCGGCAATGTCCAGCGCCACTTCCTTGAGGGCTTCGTCGGTGTTGCCCGGGTCCATCTGATAGACCTTCTTGTTGCTTTTGCCCAGGTTGGCGGCCGAGCCCACCGCATCGCGGAAGGGGCCGTAGAAGGCGCTGGCGTACTTGGCGCTGTAGGCCATGATGCGGGTGTGGATCAGGCCGCGCGCCTCCAGCGCCTGGCGGATGGCCCCGATGCGCCCGTCCATCATGTCGCTGGGCGCCACGATGTCCACGCCGGCTTCGGCCTGCGTGAGCGCCTGTTGCACCAGCACGGCGCTGGTTTCGTCGTTGAGGATGTAGCCGGTGTCATCGAGCAGGCCGTCCTGGCCATGGCTGGTGAAAGGGTCCAGTGCCACATCGGTCATCACGCCGAGTTCGGGAAAGCGTTTTTTGAGCTCACGCACCACACGCGGTACCAGGCCCTCGGGGTTCATGGCTTCCTTGCCGGTCGGGTCCTTGAGCGAGGCGTCGATCACCGGGAACAGCGCCATGACCGGGATGCCCAGCTTGACGCAGTCTTCGGCCACCGGCAGCAGCAGGTCCAGGCTCAGGCGCTCCACGCCGGGCATGGAGCCGACCTGCTGGCGCTGGTTCTGGCCGTCGAGCACAAAGACCGGGTAGATCAGATCGTGCGTGGTGACACGGTGCTCGCGCACCAGGTTGCGGGTGAATTCGTCGCGGCGCAGGCGGCGCGGACGGCCAGAGGGGTAGGGGGCGAACGGAGTCATCCCAAAATTTTGCCTGAAGGCGCGGGCATCGGCTGTCCGCTGCGTTGGCGGCTTTGGCAGAAACGCAAAAAATATGAAAATCCCGCTTGTTGGCAGTTTTGTTATTTGTTACATTGCGCTTCGGGCGGCTTGCCGCTCCCCGCTTTTCCTCCCTGAGCGGGGCCTTGATGTGTGACAGCAAAAAGGCTTCTCACCCTCGGCCTCTGGTCGGGGGTTTTTTTTGCCTGTCACTCGGGGCTAAACTGCCACCATGCTCTGGATCAAAGCCCTGCACATCGTTTTCGTGGCCAGCTGGTTTGCCGGTCTGTTTTATTTGCCCCGCATTTTTGTGAACCTGGCCATGGTGCCTGAAGGTTCCGAGGCAGAACGGGACCGCTTGCTGCTGATGGCGCGCAAGCTCTACCGTTTCATGACGGTTTTGGCCGTGCCGGCGCTGGTGCTGGGATTGCTGCTGTGGCTGCACTACGGCATCGGACGTGGTCCGGGCCAGGGCTGGATGCACGCCAAACTGGCCATCGTGGTGCTGCTTTTGGGTTACCACCACGGTTGCGGCGTCATCCTCCGCAAATTTGAGGCGGGCACCATGCAACGCAGCCACGTGTGGTTTCGCTGGTTCAACGAGGCCCCGGTGCTGATGATGCTGGCTGCGGTGTGCCTGGTGGTCGTCAAACCTTTCTGAACCCACCTCTCCCATGCTTGTGCGACGCACCGCTGCCTGGCCCCTGACCTGGTTTTATGCGGCGGTGATCGTTTACGCCAGCCTGTACCCCTTTGACGGCTGGCGTGCTCAGGGCATCGCCCCCTGGGCCTTTCTGAGCGCACCCATGCCGCGTTACTGGACGGGTTTTGATGTGGTGTCCAACGTGTTGGGTTATGCGCCGCTGGGTTTTCTGGGCGGGGTGGCTGTGTTGCGTCTGCATCCGCGTTGGCCGGCTGTGGCGCTGGTGACCGTGTTGGCCTTGCTGCTGTCGCTGACGCTGGAGTCGCTGCAGATGTTTTTGCCGATGCGGGTGCCCTCCAATGTGGACCTGTTCCTTAACGCCTCGGGTGCCTGGATGGGGGCGGCTGTGGCCCGCGTGTTGGCGGCTTGGGGCCTGGTGGCGCACTGGAGCCGCTGGCGTGACCGCTGGTTTGTGCAGGACGCCAGCGGCGCGCTGGTGCTGCTGGCCTTGTGGCCCGTGGCGCTGATGTTTCCCGTGTCGGTGCCGTTTGGCCTGGGTCAGGTGTTCGAGCGCTTGGAGGCTGCTGTGGCCAATGCCCTGCAAGGCACTCCCTGGATCGACTGGCTGCCCATGCGGGACGTGGATCTGCAGCCGCTGCTGCCCGTCAGCGAGGTGCTGTGCATTTGCATGGGCTTGTTGCTGCCCAGTCTGCTGGCCTTCAGTGTGTTGCGGGGGCTGACCCAGCGCCTGTGGGTGAGTACGCTGGGGCTGTTGCTGGGGGTGGCTGCCAGCAGCTTGTCGGCGGCGCTTACCTATGGCCCGACCCACGCCTGGGACTGGGTGGGCCACGAGGTGCTGGCGGGTGGGGTGTTGGCCGCCGTGTGCCTGGGCCTGCTCTTGCGCATGCCCGCGCGGGCGTGCCTGGTCCTGGCGCTGGTGTGTCTGGTCTGGCAACTGAGCTTACTCAACCAAGCCTCGGCCGATGTGTACTTTGCCCAGACCCTTCAAAACTGGGAGCAAGGCCGTTTCATCCGCTTTCATGGTCTGATCCAGTGGCTGGGCTGGCTGTGGCCTTATGCGCTCTTGCTGCATCTGGTGCGGCGGCTGTCGGTGCCTTTGGGACGGGATTGAGGTGCATCTCGGGTTAGCAGGATTTGTGCCTGTGCGCAGGGATGTTCAAATGGGGGAGCTTGCCTTGCAAGCGATTGTTTCGGGGATTGAAAAGTCCTTTCGCCAGCAAGGCGGGCTCCTACAATGCGGCGCATGAGCACCGAGACCCTTTCTTATTTCAAACGCCACATCTTTTTCTGCCTCAACGAGCGCGCCAACGGCGAGGCCTGCTGCGCCCAGCACAACGCCCAGGCCAGCTTTGACCATTGCAAAAAACGCATCAAAGACCTGGGTCTGGCAGGGCCCGGCCAAGTGCGGGTGAACAAGGCCGGTTGCCTGGACCGTTGCAGCGCTGGCCCGGTGGCCGTGGTCTACCCGGAAGGCATCTGGTACACCTACCTGGACGCGTCCGACATCGACGAAATTGTCGAAAGCCACCTGAAAAACGGCCAAGTGGTTGAGCGCCTGCTGACCCCGCCCGAAGCGGGTCGCTGATGAACGCGGCCACGCAAAAAATCAGTTTGCAAGGCGGCGCGGGCTCGATCGAAGCGCTGCTGGATGTGCCTGCTGGCGAGCCGCGCGGCACGGCCGTCATCGCGCACCCGCACCCGCTGTTTGGCGGCACCATGACCAACAAGGTGGTGCAGACGCTGGCGCGGGCTTTTGTGCAGACCGGTTGGCGCGCCGTGCGCTTCAATTTCCGGGGTGTAGGCGCCAGCGAAGGTGTTTATGACGAAGGCCGTGGCGAAGCGACAGACATGCTGGAAGTCATCCGCCAGATGGCGCCCGAGGGTGCGCTGGCCGTGGCGGGCTTCTCGTTTGGTGCTTTTGTCGCCAGCCACACGGTGGCTGCGTTGGCCCCGCGCCAGCCCGAAAAAGTCGTGCTGGTGGGCACGGCGGCCTCGCGCTTTGCTGTGGCCTCCATCGCCCCAGAGCTGCACGAGCGCACCCTGGTGCTGCATGGCGAGCAGGACGACACCGTGGTTTTGTCCAGTGTGATGGATTGGGCGCGCCCGCAGTCCCTGTCGGTGACGGTGATCCCTGGCGTGGCGCATTTCTTTCATGGCCAATTGCCCCTGCTCAAGTCGCTGGTGGTGCGGCATCTGCTGACGCCGGTACAAGCCTGACCTCGGCCCGCCCATGAAACACTTTTTTCAGGCCCTGGCCGGAGCTTTGTCTCTGGTGCTCGCATTGTCGGCGCAAGCCCAGATGCCTCAGCCGCCCGAGATCGCCGCCAAGGCTTTTTTGCTGATCGACGTGACGGCCAACCAGGTGCTGGCTGCCCAAGAGACCGACATGGCGGTGGAGCCGGCTTCGTTGACCAAATTGATGGCGGCTTATCTGGTGTTTGATGCTTTGCGCGCCAAAAAGCTGAGCCTGCAGCAGGCCTTGCCGGTGTCCGAGCGGGCCTGGAAGATGCCTGGCGCGCGCATGTTCATCGACCCCAAGATGCAGGTGCCGGTGGACGACCTGCTCAAGGGCATGATTGTTCAATCGGGCAACGATGCTACTTTGGCTCTGGCCGAAGGTGTGAGCGGCACGGCCGAACAATTTGTGTTGCTGATGAACGCACAGGCCAAGGCGCTGGGCATGAACAACACCCGCTACAAAAACCCCGAAGGCCAAAGCGAACCCGGGCAAACCACTACTGCCCGCGATTTGGGTATCCTGGCCCAGCACCTGGTGCGCGATTTCCCCGAATACATGGCGTATTTCTCGGTCAAAAAGTACCGTTACACGGGCACCCCTGCTGCCAACGACACCAACCGCAACCTGTTGTTGTTTCGCGATCCGGCGGTGGATGGGCTGGGCACGAGTCATTCCGCCACGTCGGCTTACGGCCTGGTGGCAACCGCCCGGCGCGATTTTCCGAACGTGGGTCAGCGCCGCTTGCTGTCCATCGTGCTGGGGGCCGAAAGCGAAAACGCGCGTGCCAACGAGAGCCAGAAGCTGCTCAACTGGGGTTACAGCGCATTCGATGCTGTCAAGCTGTTTGAGGCGGGCCAGGCCGTGTCCAGCCCCAAAGTCTGGAAAGGCCAGGCGTCCACTGTTCGGTTGGGCTCGGGCCGTCCTTTGGTGGTGGCGGTGCCTGCCGGCAGCGTGGCGCAGATCAAAACCCAGATCAGCAGGCCTGACCCGATCGTGGCGCCGGTGACCAAAGGCCAGAGCTTGGGCAGCCTCAAAGTGTTCAAGGGCGACCAGTACCTGTTGGACGTGCCGCTGGTGGCCCTGGAAGGGGTGGCGCAGACCGGTGTTTTTGGCCGGGCCTGGGACGCCATACGCCTCTGGATCAAGTGAAAAGTCAGTAATCGCCAACCGCCGCCAGCACCATTTTTTGCCAAAAGCCCGCCAGGACGTTATACTGGCGGGCTTTTCCGCATTTGGGGCGGAGAAGTTTTTATTGTCAATTCAAACGTTTAGGGACGTTTTCAATGCCAACCATCAATCAATTGGTGCGTCAGGGCCGTGAGGTCGAAAAGACCAAATCGAAGAGCCCCGCGATGCAAAACTCGCCGCAGCGCCGCGGCGTCTGCACCCGCGTGTACACCACGACGCCTAAAAAGCCGAACTCCGCTCTGCGTAAGGTCGCCAAAGTGCGCCTGACCAACGGTTTCGAAGTCATTTCCTACATCGGCGGTGAAGGCCACAACCTCCAGGAACACAGCGTGGTGCTGGTTCGCGGTGGTCGTGTCAAGGACTTGCCCGGTGTGCGCTACCACATCGTTCGTGGTTCGCTGGACCTGCAAGGCGTGAAAGACCGCAAGCAGTCGCGTTCCAAATACGGTGCCAAAAAGCCGAAGGCCAAATAAGCATCGGTATTCAAAAAAGGTGCTGTGCTGGGTTCATGACGAGCCAGTTCAGCGTAGTGACCCGGTTGTCGGGTCGAGTAAGTGCAAATTCAAAATGGATTTGCGGGGTGTCTGGATAACAAGGACGTCCAGCCATCAACTGAAGCAAAGAGGTGAAAAATGCCACGTCGTCGCGAAGTCCCTAAACGTGAAATCCTGCCGGATCCCAAGTTCGGCAATGTCGAGCTCTCCAAGTTCATGAACGTGATCATGGAAGGCGGCAAAAAAGCGGTTGCCGAGCGCATCATTTACGGTGCCCTGGAAACCATGGAACAGAAAACCGGCAAAGATCCGCTGGAGCTGTTCACCATCGCCATCAACAACGTCAAGCCCATGGTGGAAGTGAAATCCCGCCGCGTGGGTGGTGCCAACTACCAGGTGCCCGTTGAAGTGCGTCCGGTCCGTCGCCTGGCCCTGTCCATGCGCTGGATCAAGGAAGCTGCCCGCAAGCGTGGCGAAAAGTCCATGGCCCTGCGCCTGGCCAACGAACTGCTGGAAGCCAACGAAGGCCGCGGCGGTGCCATGAAAAAGCGTGACGAAGTGCACCGCATGGCCGAAGCCAACAAGGCATTCAGCCACTTCCGCTTCTGATTCACAGGGGTTTCACACCGAAGCCCCACACTGTCAGAAGCCAGCCCGCTGGCCCCACAAGGGGTGGCGGGCTTCCGCACTTTATCTTTGGAGAATTTTCAATGGCTCGCACCACCCCCATCGAGCGCTACCGCAACATCGGTATCTCTGCCCACATTGACGCTGGCAAGACGACCACCACCGAACGTATCCTTTACTACACCGGCGTGAACCACAAGATTGGTGAAGTGCACGACGGCGCTGCCACCATGGACTGGATGGAGCAGGAACAAGAGCGCGGCATCACGATCACGTCTGCTGCAACCACCTGCTTCTGGAAGGGCATGGACAACTCCTTCCCCGAGCACCGCATCAACATCATCGACACCCCCGGCCACGTGGACTTCACCATCGAGGTGGAGCGTTCCATGCGCGTGCTCGACGGTGCTTGCATGGTTTACTGTGCTGTGGGTGGCGTGCAGCCCCAGTCTGAAACCGTGTGGCGTCAGGCCAACAAGTACAAAGTGCCTCGTCTGGCCTTCGTGAACAAGATGGACCGTACCGGCGCCAACTTCTTCAAGGTCGTCGATCAGATGAAGCTGCGCCTGAAGGCCAACCCCGTGCCAATCGTCATCCCGATCGGTGCTGAAGAGAACTTCAAAGGCGTGGTGGACCTGCGCAAGATGAAGGCCATCATCTGGGACGAAGCTTCCCAGGGCATGAAGTTCACCTTCGAAGACATTCCCGCCGAGCTGGTCGAGCAGGCCAAAGAGTGGCGCGAGAAGATGGTGGAAGCGGCAGCCGAAGCCTCTGAAGAGCTGATGAACAAGTACCTTGAAGAAGGTGACTTGACCGAAGAAGAAATCACCAACGGTCTGCGCGTGCGCACCATCGCCGGTGAAATCCAGCCCATGCTGTGCGGTACCGCATTCAAGAACAAAGGCGTGCAGCGCATGCTGGATGCCGTCATTGAACTGATGCCCTCCCCTCTGGACGTGAAAGCCATCAAGGGATTTGACGAAGAAGAGAAGGAAGTCACCCGCAAGGCCGACGACGAAGAGAAATTCTCTGCGCTGGCCTTCAAGTTGATGACGGACCCGTTCGTGGGTCAGCTGACTTTTGTGCGCGTGTACTCCGGCGTTCTGAAAAAGGGCGACACCGTCTACAACGCCGTGCGTGGCAAGAAAGAGCGTATCGGTCGTATCGTGCAGATGCACGCCAACAACCGTGAAGAAGTCGATGAAATCCGCGCTGGCGACATTGCCGCTTGCGTGGGCCTGAAAGACGTCACCACCGGTGAAACCCTGTGCGATCCGAACTCCGTGATCACTCTTGAGCGCATGGTGTTCCCGGACTCCGTGATCCGCCAGGCGGTGGAACCCAAGTCCAAAGCCGACCAGGAGAAGATGGGCATGGCCCTGTCGCGTCTGGCCGCTGAAGACCCGTCTTTCCGCGTGCAGACCGACGAAGAGTCCGGTCAAACCATCATTGGTGGCCAGGGCGAACTGCACCTGGAAATCATCGTGGACCGCATGAAGCGTGAATTCGGTGTGGAAGCCAACGTGGGCAAGCCTCAAGTGGCTTACCGCGAGACCATCCGCAAGACCGTCGAAGAGGCCGAAGGCAAGTTCGTGCGTCAGTCCGGTGGTAAGGGTCAGTACGGTCACGTGGTGCTGAAGGTCGAGCCGCAGGAAGCTGGCAAGGGCTTCGAATTCGTCGACGCCATCAAGGGCGGTGTGGTTCCTCGCGAATACATCCCGGCCGTGGAAAAGGGTGTGATCGAAGCATTGGGTCAGGGCGTTCTGGCGGGCTACCCCGTGGTGGACGTCAAGGTCACGCTGCACTTCGGCTCGTACCACGATGTGGACTCGAACGAAATGGCCTTCAAAATGGCAGCCATCTTCGGTTTCAAAGAAGGCTGCAAGAAGGCCAGCCCCGTCATCCTCGAGCCCATGATGGCCGTGGAAGTCGAGACGCCTGAAGACTACGCTGGTAACGTGATGGGTGATTTGTCTTCCCGTCGCGGCATGGTGCAGGGCATGGACGACATGGTCGGCGGTGGCAAGGCCATCAAGGCCGAAGTGCCGCTGTCCGAAATGTTCGGCTACTCCACCACCCTGCGCTCCATGTCGCAAGGTCGCGCCACCTACACGATGGAATTCAAGCACTACGCTGAAGCGCCGAAGAACGTGGCTGACGCGATCGTGGCTGCACGCGCGAAATAATGACGAGTGTGCCGGACCAAAATTCGCGCAGCGGATTTTGCTCGGGCACCTCTGATTAGAAAAACATTCACAAGTTCTGTCTGCGATCCGGTGCCGCGCGGTGCCCGTGCCGAGCGATCAAGCAACTGGATGCAGACGTAAAACCAACACACGGGCATTGCTCTTTTTAAGGACAGAAAATGGCCAAGGAAAAATTTGAACGTACGAAACCGCACGTGAACGTGGGCACGATTGGTCACGTTGACCACGGCAAGACCACGCTGACGGCTGCGATCACCACCGTGCTGGCATCCAAGTTCGGCGG
>Ga0228701_1000117_pt1 | contig 91635 bp, 71 predicted proteins | sample McNCre117_Aug_MG_2_FD_178017 | JGI IMG/M metagenome (GOLD analysis project Ga0228701, IMG submission 178017) | Freshwater microbial communities from McNutts Creek, Athens, Georgia, United States - 11-17_Aug_MG | ecosystem: Environmental > Aquatic > Freshwater > Creek | place: USA: Georgia...
CTTAACAAATTCTTAATGTAAGTTCATTGAAAATCGTTCACAGATGAAATGCTTGAAATAAAAAAAAGCCCTGTTTTCACAGAGCTTTTTTAGTGAGGTCTCAAGCAGATTCGAACTGCTGTAGACGGTTTTGCAGACCGGTGCCTAACCGCTCGGCCATGAGACCATCAGGGTTGCAAAAATATGAAAATTCTCTTAATTCTAGAAAATTAATCGAGTTTCATTATTTTTTTTGACAACAACTCTCCTTGAATCCTTGCTGATACAAAGAAAACGCCATTGCCAAGTTCTTTGCCTTGCTCGTTGAAACCATCCCAATGCAGCGATTGAACGCCATTTATGCAGGGTAATTTTCGAATCAACTCTCCGGAAGCGGAATAAATGTACACGTGATCATCAGCACTTAACTTTTTTGGAAGAGTGATGTCACATCCGTGATTAAATGGATTCGGACTAACTGAAATATCTCCGGTGATATTGTTGTAGTATTCTCCCACACTTGCATTCACGTATTGATTTAAATCGTAGTTCTCATCTCCATTTTGATAGGGCATGTAATGGAAATAGACCAAAAACATTTCATCCGTTGTATTGAAGCCACTGGAAACATTTTGTGGTGGATTATGCGGATTGTTCAAGTTATTTGTGGTATTGTCATAGGTCGCTTCGCCTTTTAAGAAATAGCCATTTGGTACTTTTTGCATATGCTGGAAGAAATAGAAATCTTGCCACATAAAATTCCATTTTGGAACATTGACAAATTTGACGGTATCCATATTCGGTTTGAATGCATACGCTTTGATGTTTTTTCCAAGTAAGTGCATGTGAGGGAAAACAGAAAGCACGGAATAACTTGCCGGTAATCCTGTTGATCCTCCTGGGAATTGTGCTGTTAAGTTTGACACTTGGTTGGCGGGTAAATTAAAGTTATTGTCTGCAATTAGAGGTCCTGCGGAAATTTGCCGGACACCGGTCGTTCCAACTGGATAAAAATGAATGATCACTTTCGTGCTATCGTAAGCACCATAACTTCCCATGGGATAATGCATGGTTAAATAGATACTCGATCCGGGACCTACATCAATCCCCAATTTGAGTGGATCAATAGAAGGCAAAATCATAGGAGTGGCACCAGGCGTGTAGCCAGTTACTAATTTAGTCGTGGCGTTACTTGGACTAGCACAATTCCCACCAATCGTATCGGTATTTTCTGCACTGGTTGGATCAACATAAACTAAGGCGTGATGTACAATTTCTCGATTTCCTGGAACAACTTCCACCGCTTTGATGGTTCTGTTCTGTGTCAAATTTGTCGGAATCGAAAAACACACATAGTCATCATGGGTGAGTGCCTTACTCATGTAAGTTGGAATTTGAACGGTCAAATCTCCATTACCAAGAAAGGTATTGTTCGTGTATACTGGTGGAGGTGGAGTACTCGCCGCATTTCCCTCTGGTAATCCGTTGTTCAACCAATTCAGAATGGTTGTTTTCTCCGCAGAAGTTAGGGAGCGATCGTGAAGGTATTGTTGGTAGTTATTATCAGGCGGCCACGGCGGCATTTCATTTTGGTTGATGCACTGATAGACTAATCCTGCCATGGCATTTACCTCATTAAAGGTCATGAGTGAATTTGGAGCCGCTCCTCCTGAATGGTGACATTTCGTGCATTTATCGTAGAATATCTGAGCGACATCGCCACTCCATGTTTGCGCAGTGGAATGGAATCCAACTAAGATATTCGCAACGATTAAAAAACTTCTAAACTTCATGCGTACGGAGATTAATGTTGAATGATGAGTGGTTTCATGATGGATTGACCATTGGTCAAGTCAAGAACAACGAAATATGAACCTGTTGGCAGATGTGTTAAATCCAACTCGCTTAATGCCGTGTTGTTCAGGTAGTGCATTTTCCCGAGCATGTCCATGACTTTAATGGATTGAATGCTTGACCCATCCGCAGAAATGTGAATCAATCCAGTAGATGGATTTGGATAAAGCTGAATGGACATTTCCTCTTCTTGAATCCCTGAACTCGTACAAACTTCGTTCACGGGGCTACCATCACAATAATTAATGGCATACAAATTTACTGCTTGCATTGGAGCATTCTCTGGTTGTAACATGGTTTCTGTGCAACCCAATTGTTTCACTAAGAAATCTCGAACGAAACGGATGCTTGTATCCATGTAAGCTGCATTTGATAAATAGGGAACGTGTGGTGCGCCTGGGAATGTGTAAAATTGATTTTCAACGCCAACGGCACAGGCACGCTCGTGTAACATTCGACTTCCATCTAAGTACATTAAAGGTGTTCCTGGATTAACCATTCCACGGTTGTATTTTACCGTTCCATCGGATGTCCCATGGAAAGAACACAGCGGAACATCTCCAGCTTCTAACCAGCTGTATCTCGCTAAAGCACCGCAACCGTTAATCACTCCGTGAACCTTTGTCGAATAACCTGGATTTCCACTATTCCCTTCTAATCCACCAAGGGATTGAATGGTGCTAGCGTTTAAGTAATCAGAGATTTCACATGGATCATTCAAATAGGCCACATGCAGAGCTGTAATTGCTCCAGCGGAACTTCCTCCGATAAAAATGTGATTGGTATCCACTTTATAGATGTTCGCCGTTTGACAATCCTTATAAAAATAGCGAATCGCGCCTTTTAAGTCTTGCACAGCACGAACAACCGCTTTCACAGCGTTTGCGGAATCGAACGGAAAGAATCCTAAACGGTAATCGATGCTGGCACATACATACCCTTTTTTAGCAAAACTTTCGGACCATGTTTTCACATCATTGTCTGTTTTGGATCCACCGATGAAACTTCCACCATGCACCCAAATAATTAAAGGACGCGCCAATTCAGTGTCCCCAGTCGGTTCGTAAAAGTCAAGTTTCAATTGACTACTGGTCCCACTGAAGGTGTTGTTTTGACCATAGGTAATGTCGCTTGTTAGCGTAAAGTTTGTGAAGACGTCGTTCGCGTAACGTCCACCATTGCTACAAGGTGATTGTCCGAAGGCAACAACACTCAAGAGTAGGCTCAATAGAAAAGTAAAATTTCTCATAGGTTTTGTTTTAGTTTAAGGAAAACGAATGCCGTCGTATTTAAGGGCATTCACTTGGGGAATTGTTGAATGATATTTTAGGTTAATTGCTTTAATAAATTCATTTGCGAAGAGGGCATTTCCTCGCGGATTTAAATAAATCCCATCTAAGGAATACGCGCCTCCAGAGACAAATTTCGCGCTCATACTGACACCATTGTAAACAAATCCGTCTGATAACTTATTGATGAACTGATCGGTATTGACCAGTGCCAGATGGTATTGCTGAGCTAAATTACGAATGATGGCATTGTATGCATCGATTTTGTTTCGGAGGAAATTCAGTTCTTCCGAATCGAGAACGAACTCATCTCGAATCGGGAAAAGCACACCCATTTGATTGCATTTTACAGAATCCAATGGTAAACTCAGGAGTAACAATTCGTCGTCATGAATTTGACGAACGGCAAAGACATTCGCACTCGAATCCACCATCATGAAAGGATTTGATCCTTCCTGAAAATAGAATCCCAATGGATTGTAGATACTATTTAATGTGCCCGAATTGGCCGCATCTAAACTTAATCCATTCCAAGGAATAGTCGTGAAATAAGGCATTTGACTGACATCCGGAAGGGTAGCTACAACTCCTTTTGCACCGTGAAACGTTAAGTTAAAAAGAAGTTGCTCGTAGTATTGTTGAAATTCCAGTTCACTAGGCAATGTTGCATGTGTACCTCCTGATTTGGCGTAATCCAAGACATCTTCTAATCCGATATACAACTGAAAGAAACTGGCATTTCTAGACATGAGCTCATTCATCACACAAGCGGAGGAGGAAGATGACATGCGCTGAAAGAAAGCGTTCGTTGCGGATAGATTCGTATTCGTAAACTGATTTAATTTCAATCCGGGGATCCCGAAGACATCAAAGGGATGAGCGCTCTGAAAGATGTTCTGTGTTAAACACGAGATATCGCCAGTCGATGCGTCTCTTACGGGTGATAATCCACTCACGCCTTTACAATCTGTTTTGTAGCCTAAATGAAAGGGAGCAAGTCCGTTGACACTGATTCCAATGGATGAAGCATCCAAGAAAGGCACATTTGCCGGCTGCACGCCTAAGCATGTAAGTTGCGTTGCCAAGATATTTGCAAGTGAATTGACTTGATTTTCTTTGGTCAAACCATCGTTCATATATCCCCCCATTTGACCATCTCCGATGTACAGAACGGTGGTTAAATCCAATTCTCCTTTAGATGGATTGGGCACCTCGGATTTTGGATTGCAAGCGATTAACGCTAGTGCGCAAATACAACAACATCCTATGTAACGCAAGATCTTCATCACCATTTGTAGTTTAATGAAATTCCGGGTGCCAATGCGATGGTACGAAAAGTTCCATTTAATTGTGTCTCCATGTTTTTATCCGTTCTTGTCAATTTCGTAGCATAAAAAGAAGCATCCAAAGAAAAATGTGCATTGAAAAGATAGCTCATTCCGAATGTCCCATAAAGGCGATTAGCATCAGGGGTTTCTGGTGTAACGAATCCAGATTGAACAGGGGTGAAGCCAAATCCACCACCACCGCGAATAACGAGTTTTGAGTTTGGCGAGTAGGATGCACCGCCACGGAAGGCGAAAATGCTTTTGTAATTCCGAGCAGATTTTGTGTCTGAAAGTGAACTTGTATTTTGTGCATAATCAAAGGCGAGTGTATCGTAAGCCTTCCAATCGACATGATTGATGTCCAAAACAAATTTCCATTTGTCCGAAGGCTCAAATGACATTCCCACAGTTAAAACGCTAGGTAAGGGCAATGCGGCAGAAAAGGGACCATTAGGAAAATTACTAGCCAATGAACTTGGAACTGAAAAGCTTGCTTGTCCGTCGGAAACTGCCATTGACACTTTAGAGCGATAGGTTGCGCCAATGGAGAAACGGTGATTGACCTGATAAAGAACACCAAGGTTGTAACCAAATCCAAGTGCTTTTCCGGCGAGTTCTGCGTGACCGTAATTTCCTAGGCTATCTTGTACCGGAATGTCTTTTTGTAGGTTCACGCTTCCATGACTTAGAACAAATCCACCTCCAATTCCAAAACGTTCACTGATTCGGTATGAAAATGTTGGTTGGATGAAAATTGCTTTTAAAGAAAGCCTTGTTAAGGCAAAGCGACCGATCCAATTTGGCTCCCATTGCACGGTACTTCCGAACGGAGTGTAAATGGCTAATCCTGCGCTCAACGGTTCTAACTTATTTTTGAAGCGGTACAAACCATAGGCGGAAAAAGGCGTTCCAACCGGATTTTTTGTCGTAAACGTTTGCTGCGTCGCAGAATCTGTGTAATGCACCGTGGCAAAAATAGGAGTTGTTGCTAAGTTGATTTCTGATTTATTTGCAAATGCTGCTGCTCCAGGATTAAAAAATAACGTGGATGCATCTGTATAAAGTGCGGTACCTGCGCAACCCATTCCTTGTTGTTTTTGTCCTTGAAAATTCACTTGAAATCCTTGTCCATACGCGTATACAGCGCAGAGAATAGTCAACGACAAAGTAAGAATATTTGTTAAAGATTTCACTATTTACACTTGGGTTGTACCAAATATATTAAATTTAGTCGACAAAACTTAATCCTTTCAAATGAAACCACTTAGACTTACTTCCATTCTTATTTTTATCCTTTCAACGTTTCAATTGTTCGCGCAGGACATGCCTGCGTATGTTCTTTACACGGGTTCGGGTAAGAAAACAACGTTTGACAAACTGGAAGATGCGACTGAAGGAAAGGAACTCATTTTGTTTGGTGAATTTCACGACAATCCAATAGCACATTGGCTGCAACTAGAGTTGACCAAGGAACTATTTGAAGAAAATGGTTCCAAGCTTCAATTAGGATTTGAGATGTTTGAGCAGGATCAGCAGGCTTTGTTGAGTGCTTATCTGGATGGAAAATTGACCGAGAAACAATTCAAAGATACCATGCGTCTTTGGCCCAATTACGAAACAGATTATGCACCACTGATCGAATTTGCGAAGAGCAATAAACTGTATTGTGTGGCATCGAATGTGGAAAGAAAATATGCTTCTTTGTTATTCAAAAAGGGAAGAAAAGCTTTAGATACGTTATCTTCAGCAGTGAAAGCACAGATGGCACCAATTGATTTTGTGGTTGACACGAGTTTATCACAATACCGAGAAGTTTTTTCCATGGGCGGTCATATGGGCGTGAATATGGGTATGAACATGGTGGAATCGCAAGCATTCAAGGATGCAACGATGGCTCAATTTATTTTAGCGAATCCTGGTAGACAAACAGGAACGGTACATGTGCATTTCAACGGGGCCTTTCATTCCGATTTTCATCAAGGGATTTTATGGTATGTTCAACAAAAAAATCCGAATATCCGCGTGTTGACCATTTCAACAGTGACTCAAGAAGATGTTCGGAAATTGGACAAAGAAAATGTAGGTCGAGCAGACTTTATTATCTGCGTGCCGGAGTCGATGACCAGAACTCACTAGGAGCTTAGTTTTTTAATGGTAGAAATCACGGTTCCCTGTATCGTTTGGGTTTCTAGTTCTGCCTCTAATTCTAGTTTTGTTGTTTCATCGATGACTTTCCCATTGATTCGTGTGATGCTATATCCTCTTTTAAGTACGTGAATGGGATCAAGGAATTGTACTTTTTCCTCGTATTGCGAAAGAGCTTGTTTTTCTTTCTCGAGAATAAATTTCAATTGTGGGCTAAGCAAGCGTTTTTTATGTTCGATTTCCTGGGAAAATTGTTGAATCAAACTTCTACTTTGATGTTGCACCTGATAGTGAACATGTACGAAACGATCTTTGGCACCTTGCAAGCGTTTGTTCACATCTTGGTGGAGCTTATTTGCCAAGGATAAAAGCAGCAATTGTTTTTGCGCTAAAAATCGTTCGCTTTGCAGTGAAATTTCCGCTTGCATTTCCGTTAATTCTAAATCGAATTCACGAAAGGTCAAAACGAGGAATTCGGCGAGTTGGGTAGGGGTGATTGCATTTCGAAACGCAATGAGTTCCGCAACCGTTAAGTTTGTGGAATGTCCAATCCCTGTCAAGACAGGCAAAGGAAAGGTAGCGATGGCTTTACAAAGCTCAAAATTGTTGTAGCAAGTCATTCCGACTTCGGCGCCTCCACCTCGGACAAGCACCACGATATCGAATTGCTCTTTTTTCTTTTCAATTTCGGCTAACGCTTGTCGAATGGACTGTACGGCTAAGTCACCTTGTACATATGCTTCGAACAGCGTTGTCTCAAAAAGGTACTGATATGGATTGGAATGAAGAACTTGGTAAAAATCAGAAAGTCCTTTACTCGCATCACCTGAAATCACTGCTATTCGTTTTGGTAAAAGGGGGAATTCCTGCGACTGATTGGCGTTAATTAACCCTAACTTCTCCAATTTACGCAAGGATTCCTCTCGTTCTCGTTGCAATTCACCAAGGGAAAACGATGGATCAATATCGAGAATTTGCAACGTGAGTCCAAAAGTTGGGTGGAAATTGATTTTCGCTAATAGCAATAATGTTTTCCCATCCTGTAGTGGTTCTTTGACAACTTGAATAAATGCTTCGTTGATGCGCTCTAGTTGTTGCTTCCAAATGGTCCCGGTGATTTGAGCCACAATCTTCCCTTCTTCCTTTTGTACGAGTTCGGGAAAGGCGTGTCCACTTGGATACCGGTTCATTTTATGCATTTCCGCTTTCACCCAATAGGTAGAAGTGTATCGATCCTCCAATGTTTTCTGGATGGATTGAACGACTTGTTTTAGGGAAAAGACCTGTTTTTCTGATTGGCTCATGGGAAGAAACACTGAAAAGTGAAGTTAAGCAATTTTTTGCTACTTACTTGAGAGGAATTCCTCGTGAACTCACAGGACCAGTGTTTTTACTTTTTTCGATGGAAACGACGAAAGTGGTTCCGATGCCAACGTTACTTTTTACTTGAATCGATTGTCCATGTGATTCAACGATGTGTTTGGCAATCGCCAGTCCGAGACCTGATCCACCTTCATTTCTATTTCGACTTTTTTCCACGCGGTAGAACCGTTCAAAGAGTCGAGACAAGTGATGCGGTTCGATTCCTGGTCCATCATCTTTGAATTCGATAACGAGTCGTTCCTCTAAATTCAAAATGGAAACGGTTAATGTTCCACTTTGATTTCCATAGGAAATCGCATTTGAAATGAGATTTGTAAATACTTGTCCCATTTTATTTCGATCCGCGTTGACGTATTTTGGGGTGTAGGATTTGTCAAATACCAAATGGTAGTCTTTATCCTTTGCAATAAGCTCAAAAAAATCGAAGGATTCTCTAAGCAATTCGACTAAGTCAAAGGAACGAAGTTCTAAGCGCAGATCTTCCATTTCCAAACGGGTAATTTGATCCAGGTCTTCGAGAATTCCCGTTATGCGATCCGTTGATTTGGAGGCACGTTCTAAAAAAGAACGATTGACTTGTGGATCTTCTAGTCCGCCATCAAGAAGTGTTAAGAGGTAGCCTTGAATGGAAAAGACAGGCGTTTTTAATTCATGGGCAAGGTTTCCAAGAAACTCCTTTCTAAATTCAGCTTGTTCTTTTAATTTGGAAATTTCTGTTGTGCTATTTTTTTTCCATTCCTCCACTTCTTTTTCCGCATCTTCCATTAATGAATCGATGGATTTATTAAATCCTTGAACACTTGACTGATTGACTTGAATTGAGCGGTAGATGGTTGCTAGTCGAAATTGAATAAAACCTTTTAGCAAGAAATAAAAAACAAGGTAAGAACAGATTCCAGAGAAAATCGGAATCAATACGATAAGCGTATTAGATAAAGGAACGGCACTTACGTGCACAAGAAGGGTAAAAAAGAAGCTAAGCAGCATGTAGCCCAAACTTCCATATAAAATTAAAATACTTGGTCTTGCAGTTTTCATTTATCCTTGAAGGTATATCCGACACCTTTTATGGTACGAATATAATCATCTCCAAGCTTTTCTCGCAATTTTCGAATGTGAACATCGATGGTTCGTTCGCCAACAACGGTTTCATTTCCCCACACAACAGCAAGGATTTGGTCACGGTTAAAGACTTTTCCTGGACGACTAGCAAGTAGTTCGAGTAATTCAAATTCTTTCTTTGGCAAGGCGAGTGATTCACCGTTTAATTCAACCACAAAGCGATCTCTGTCAATGACAATGGATGAATCTTGTTGTGGCGAGGATTTTTTAATGCGGCGAAGAAGGGATTCAATTTTGCTTAATAGTAAGCGTGGTCTAATTGGTTTATTGATGTAATCATCTGCTCCAGCTTCGAATCCAGCGATTTGTGCGTAGTCTTCTGTTCGTGCAGTTAAGAAGGCAATAATCGGTTGGTTGAGGTGCAGGTCCTTACGGATGATTTGGCAGGTTTCAATTCCGTCCATCACAGGCATCATCACATCAAGTAAGATCAAAGACGGATTGATTTGTTGCACAATGCGCAATGCTTCTTGTCCGTTGGAAGCCACGTAAACTTTAAATCCTTCCTTACGGATATTGTAAGAAAGGAACTCCAGAATATCTGGTTCGTCATCAACGATTAAAATGGTATGTCCTTTCGAGTTTTCCATAGGAATAGAAAAAAGGCTGCTGAACTTTCGCTCAGCAGCCAACGTGAATATTATTTTTGAATCATTAATTTTTCAGTGGCAATTCCAGATACATTGGTCATGCGTACGGTATAGAATCCAGCTGAAAGAGTTGAAACAGGGAACGATACAACGTTAGAACCAATTGTTGCGCTTGTTTGACTAAACAATACTCGACCTGTTGCATCGATTAATTCGATTGCTACTAATTCTGTTGTTTGTTCGAACGAAACAGCTACTTGCTCTGTTGCTGGATTAGGAAATACCTTCATGTTTGATGAAGTTAATTCGTTTAATCCTACGGTTACATCAACTAAGAATGTTGCTGTATCTGAACAGTTCCCGTTGATTGCAGTTAAAACAACCGTATAAGTTCCGTTTACCGCATAAGCATGAGCAGGAGCTGTTGCTGATGAGTTGGTGAAATCACCGAAGTCCCAAGAGTAAGAAGTTGCTCCAGCAGAAGTATTGGTGAACGTAGCTACATTTCCAGCCAGTGTCATTGTTCCCGCTGCAGTTGGTGTTGCATTGAATGTCACTGAAATTGGAGCAGATGTCCCAACACCGTTACATGCGTTTGCATTTGTTGTGGTAACTGTAATGTTCGCTGCAGTTGCTGTTACGTCGATGCTTTGCGTTGTTGCACCTGTTGACCATAAGTAGCTATCAGATGTTGAAGCTGAAATCGTTACAGTTTCTCCGGCACACGCTTGCGTAGTAGAGGCATTGATGGTTGGAGCTGGAGCATTTGAAACGTTTACCGTTGTTGCTGCAGAAGAAGCGGAGCATCCGTTCACATCTGTCACTGTTACGGAATAAGATCCAGAAGTTGTCACAGAAATGGTTGCTGTTGTTGCTGTTGTAGACCAAACGTTTCCTGTTGATGAACTAGAGGTTAAATCAACAGAACCACCTGTACAGAAAGAAGTTGGACCATTTGCAGAAATTATTGGTGTTGCAGGTAATGCATTCACGGTTACCGTTACCATGACACGTGGACCTTCGTACCCTGCTGCATTCATTTGAGCAACATAATAGTTGAATGTACCAGCTGTGGTTGTTGATGGTGTTGGTGCAGGAATGCTTGTTCCACCGGTTGCCGTTGTGTACCAGTTAATCGTACAATCTTGATTTCCTGTTGCCGTTAATGCATTAGCCGTAGCTCCTTGACAATAGTTAAGGGCTGTCGTTGTTATTGGAGCAGGAATGGTTACTGGGTTAATGGATACGTCAAGGAATGAGATATTTGACAAGGCACTTGAAGCTGTTACAGGACGAAAGTCCGGGCTTAAATACGTATTATTCACACCATAAGGAAGTGTTAAAATGTTTGCAGATGAAGCTAAAGAATCATTGTTGTTTGCTCCAAACCAAGCGGATATCCCAAATGTACTTCCTGTATTTCTTTCTACAGAGTAATTGGTAATGTATCCGGCTACTAAATTGTTTTTGTATTTCAATACTCCATTTGTAGCATTTGCCTCACAAGCGGTTCCATCGATGTGAACACCGCGCAGACCATCCATGAAAATACTGTTGTAAATTTTCAATCCAGAGTTACGACGAATACGCGCACCTCTTCTAAATCCAGAAGCGACTGTTGCAGCAGTATTTCCTCTTAGTGGACCAACATAAGTCACATTCGAGAAAATCGCTGATGTTTGAGGTGAATTGGCGGAACCTGATGCATCGTTATCTGATTCAAATCCTTCAGAAGTTGAAACCGTTGGATTATCTGCAATCAATGGGTCACGTACGGCCAAACAATATTGAACCAAACCAGAGAATCCATTATCTGTATCAAAATCATCATCCAAGTTACGGTAAGAAACTAAGTGTCGGCAGTTTACAGTACCGCCAAACCATTCGTAAGCATCGTCATTTGAAAAGGAAACTTGTACGTAATCAATGGTTGTTGCGCGTCCAACTGAACCCAAAGTCAATCCGTTGATTTCTTTATTTGGTTGGTAAACATATCCAGGGAATTCAATGCGCACATAACGAAGAATACCTGAGTTGTCATTTGCATCTGGATTCGCTCCACCACCATACTGTGTATCAAATGTTGGCGCTAATCCTTCGATGTTTGCAATACCACCAGCATTGTTGTTGGTAGATTTTCCCATCAAAATGATTCCACCCCAGTCACCTAAAGCACGTTGTCCAGCAGGTTGGTTTGATGTGAAAACAATTGGATTTGAAGCTGTTCCATCAGCGATTAATTTAGAACCTTGTGTAATGAATAAACCGGATCCAGCAGTATTTTTATCACCCATTACCACTGTTCCAGGTTGAATCGTTAGAGTCGCTCCATTTTTCACATAGATTTGACCTTGAAGCAAGTAAATGTTGTTTGAAGTCCAAGTAGTGTTTGTCGTAATTGCAGCGGTCACGGTAACATTGGAACTTCCATATACGGTGTTTTGTGGATCGAAGTTTGTCCAAGTGTCGGTCCATTGAGCCGTTGGCGCAGGAGCGAATGCCCCTCTGTAATTGGTAGGCTGGAAGAAACTCTGCCCGAATGCGATAAGACTTACATACAAGCTTAAAGCGGTTAACGTAATTTTTTTCATCTTTCTTAAATTTTATCTGGTACAAAGTTCCGTTATCGATGTAGTCAGAGCGTTAGCGTAACCCTATGTTTACGCTAATTAATCGTTAAGAAATCATGAAGAAAAAGCCCTAATAAAAAGCTAATGTTAAGATTTAGAATTTATAGGTCAGGGAGAAGCTGATGTTTCTACCAAATTTGGTGTTCCAAATCAGGTCATCTTGGTTTTTGTCGAAGCGATTTTGTCCGCTTGATTCCCCTGTAAACAAATAGTTTCCAACTTTTTGAACGATGTTGTTATCGGTTGTTGCACTAAAGTTGTTTTGGTAAAAAATCAAGTTTTGAGCAAGGACGTTCTGACAATTCAATTTTAACTCCAGTTTATTGTCCTTAAATGATTTTGCCAATTGAACATCTAAGAAAGTACGACTTTTCTCCCAGATATCCGGTTGAAGAACACTTCCTAGAATGTACATTCTCGAACCAACTCTGTTCACATTCATGGCAATGGTGAGATTTGAAGCAGTTTTATAAATCACCCCACAATTCAATACATAGGGCGATTGTCCTTGCAGTGGACGTGAATCGTATGGCGTTCCAATGTTTTTTGATACGTCCACAACCGAGTGAATCAATCCGAGGTTAGTGAAGAATTCGAATTGATTCCATTTGGAGCTTGTATCCAATTTAAATAAGGCTCCAATGTTTGATTTTAATTCAAATTCTACACCGTAATTGTTCGCGTTTGGAACGTTTTTGTAGGAAATCTCATTCATTACGTCTGGACGAGTAATTTGCTCAATGGGATTCACGAAGTACTTATAGAATGTTCCGATGGAGATTACTTGTCCTTTTCCTGGATAATACTCATAACGCACATCGACATTGGTGATTTTTGCCCGTTGTAACGAGTCGTTTCCTGATAATACAAATTGCGTATTAAAATCGTAGAAAGCGAAAGGGGCTAACTCACGGTACTCTGGGCGGTTTAAGGTTTGTGAAGCACTAATGCGCAATACTTTTTGTAGGTTAAAGTTATGAATGAAATTCACAGATGGAAGCACATCTAAATTGTGCATGTGCACGGCTAATGGAGTTTTGTCCGCTCTTCTAGCATCCAAATTTTGTGTGAAATCTTCTAAGCGAGCTCCGTACAGCAATTTGTTCTTTCCAAAATAATGCATCATGGAGAAGTAAGCAGCGTACAATTGAGAATTTGCCGTGTATGAATCGGAAGCTTTAGTTCCGTCGGAAAGTTTGAATCCACCAACTCCTGGGGAAAGAAGTCCCATGTTTTGTGGTTGAAAAATAGAATCTTCCGGTAAATAAAGCAGGTTCGAGTTGAAATTGGTTGCCCCGCCTACGGCGCCATATTTGGTATAACCCAATTGACGCGCTTGGAAATCGCGGTTTCTCAACTGAACAAAGGCACCTGTTTTAAATTCTAATTTGAGTTTTTTCTCTTCCTTATTAGCCGTCTGGTGATACACTTCTTTGGTGAAATTCACCTTGTAGCTAGACATGTTCTCCTTGTTATTGGAGAAGAACATGTTCCCGCCGTAGTCAGGACCGACATTGGTTTGAGAGATGTTTGCGACATACATGGTGTCATGGTAATCCGGACTACTTGGATCGTTAACGTATTTCATACGCGAATAAATGTTTCGACGTAAGTTTGGAATACTGCGTTGGATGTTACTTAATCCCACCATCCAGTCAATTTTCATTTTCCCTTCTTTGTCCAATGCGTGTTGACCGCTCAATTGAGAAGAGAAGATTTGGTTGATGGTCATCCAGTTCGCATTCGATCGCAACAAAGATGGATTCTGATCTAACGGATTGATTTCTCCTGTTCGGTTAATAATGCGATTGTCGGTATTAATCGTGTACAAGTTTTTAAAACTGATGTTATTTTTTGCATTGAGTTTCAAGGCGAAATTCAACATCGATCCAGATAGTATTTGCGTGGAATAGACTTTATCAAAAAATTGGTTTTCTATTTGGGATGTACCGGCACCACCTGTATTATCTGTAAAGGATTTTCTGGTGGTCTCGTTGTAATTATTGGTTTTATTGTATGAAAGCGACCCAATGAATCCAAACTCTTTTTTGTTTTTGAACTCTTTACGGTATCCACCAGCATATTGTAAACTAAAATTCGGCATGAAAACACCATCGCTTAATTTCCAGTTTGTCTGAAATGTTTTGGCAAGCGCTGCTTGGTCGCTCATCAAAGATGGAAAATCCAAAACAGATGGAATGGTGGATGGCATTGCTCTTGATCCATCGTCGAGTCCAAGCCAATCTAATTTGCCTTCCTTCGAAAACTTACGATCTTTAAATGTGGTGATGGTATTATATCCACCGGAAATAGATATGGATTGAAAATTCTCCACTGGAATGTTCTTCGTTCGAATTTGGATAATACCACCAGCAAATTCACCGGGTAAATCCGGGGAAGCTGTTTTGACAATCGATAAATTCTCTAACATATTCACAGGGAATATATCGAATGCGAATGCTTTCCTGTCCGACTCTGAGCTTGGAAGCGGAGCGTCATTTAAATAGGCGGCATTGTAACGGTCATTCAATCCGCGAATGACAGCGAATTTGTTATCCTGAATACTCGCGCCACTGATTTTCTTTAGTGCATCGCCAACTGTTTTATCCGGACTTCTTTGAATCAACTGAGCAGGAATAATGTCCATCATGACATTACTTTTGTATTGCATTTGTGTCGTTCCTTGATTTGTTTCCGTATTTACTTTCGTTTTAACCGTTACTTCCTGTTTGGTAGAAACAGAGATTTGGAGAGAGGCATTTACGGTTGTATTTGCTTTCGCTTTCACAACTACTTCCGAGATTTCCATTTTTTGATACCCACCTGCACTGATTAACAAGGTATATGTTCCTGGATTTACATCTCGAACAGCATAATCTCCATTCATGTCGGAATAAGCGCCTTTTGCAGCTCCAAGCACCGTGATTTTTGCGTCAAGAACGGGAACATCCGTTCCATCAACCGTAATTTTCCCTGATATGATCCCTAATTGGGCGAAACTTAAGAAGGAGAAAAACTGTAAAAAACCAGTGATAACAAGACTTTTGCTCAAACGCATGTGAATAGACTTTAAAATTCACCGCAAAGGAACGCAAGACCCTTGATGATTAAATTAATGCAAGGTTAAAGTTCTGTTAAGTTCACATCACAAAAACATAACATTATGGTAACATAAAAAAAGGAGGGACATGCCCTCCTTTTTATTGATGTGATCTTAGTTGATTAATCGAATACCACTTTCATTTCTACGCGACGGTTTTTCTGACGACCTTCCGGTGTGTCATTCGTAGCAATTGGTTTCGTTTCTCCAAAGTATTGTACAACGAATCGACTTGCATCAATTCCCTGAGAGACAAGATATGCTTTCACTGCTTCTGCACGTTTTTTAGAAAGTAACATGTTGGCTGTGTCGTCACCTTGATTATCGGTATGACCACTAATCTCTAGTTTCCATGTTGGTTTTTTCTTCAACACTTCAGCTAATTCACCTAAGGAAACTTTTGATCCTTCAAGAATGATGTCTTTTCCGACTTCAAACTCTAAGTTGTCAAATGCTGTTTTCAAAACTTCAATCACCGCTTGTTCAATCACTGGACAACCTTTATTTGATTTCGGTCCAGGAGTATTCGGACAATCATCGTCTTTATCTAATAATCCATCTTTATCACTGTCTTTGTAAGGACACCCTTTATTTGCTTTAGGGCCAGCTAAAGTAGGACAGTCATCATCCTTGTCTAGGATGCCATCATTGTCACCATCTTTATACGGACAACCACGGTTTTCCACTGGACCAGCGACATCTGGACATTCATCAATAAAGTCATACACGCCATCTGCGTCTTTGTCTGGACAACCTTTGTTTTCTTTTGGACCAGCGTTGTCTGGACATGCATCTTCTGCGTCTTGTACGCCATCACCATCTTTATCCGGACATCCTTTCAAAGCAGGTAAACCAGCGACTGTAGGACAAGCATCTTCAGAGTCGATGATTTTGTCACCGTCCGTATCTGGACAACCTTTGAATTCTTTTAATCCAGCTACATCCGGACATGCATCATTTTTATCGATGATTTTATCGCCATCTTTGTCCGGACAACCTTTAAATTCTGCCGTTCCTGGTACGTCAACACATTCGTCATCTGAATCAGGAATTCCATCTTTATCTGTATCTGGACAACCTTTGAATTCCCAAGTGCCAGGGACTTTTTTACATTCATCTTTCTTATCGGAAACTTTGTCTTTATCCTTGTCCTTCACACGGTGGTATAGGATTGGAAGTCTAGCTCCGAAGTAAAATTCAATTCCGCTCACATTCTTTTTAGCCATGAGGGTTTTCATGTCCGTAATACCAACAATAAGTGGACCGAGGCGCGTAGCTACCCCATATTTCATTCCACTGTATTGATTGTACGAAATCGGCATATACACACCAAAATATGGACTGTCAAAACTTGGAGTCAAGGAAAATTGATTTGCCGTTTTCACTTTGGTATCTTTTCCTTGAGAAATCATGTTTACCATCGAAGTAGCATTCACATAGAATCCTTTCCAAATTCGGTAGTCAATTTGAACACTTACAGCCGTAGGTGTGCGCATTTTAAATGTTTGGGAGGTACCTTGAAGGGCTACCCATTCTTGGTTTCCAGCGGCAGTAGACTGATTAATTAAAGTGTCAATCACCCCATCAAATCCTTCTAAATTAGTTGCCGTTTCAAAGCGGTGTAAATTGAAATAATTCGAAGTATTCACAGCAAAATTACGGCTTAATCCACCTTTCGTGAATTTCATGCTTCCCATGTCCACAAGTGAAAGTCCAGCGCGCAATTTATATTTGTTTTCGTTACGACGCCATAAATTGGTTTCACCATCCATGTCGTATTTATATTTTTCATAGTTTGGACGCCATTCGTAAACAGCACCGATGTCCATTCCAAATCCTAATTTTGATGCAGGATTTAAGAGGTCTGAAATAGTTGGATTTTGACCATTCATTCCATTGTTGATGATGCCATTTGCGTTGTTGGAGTAACCGTAATCAAAGGTTCCAGAAAGGTATTGGGAAGTATCCTCGTTTTTCAAATTATAAGAGAAGTCATCTGTATAGACATAAGCTGCAGCGTGTCCAAGCAATAACTTTGGTGCAATTCCAATTTTCAAGAAATGTTCCTTGTTATCTACCACCACTTGAGAATAGTTAAATCCAACTTCGGACCAAGTCATATAGTTGACATTGAACAATTGCTCATTGAATTTCGCATTCCATAAACTTGGGTGGATCAATCCATCTTCCGCAAGAACGGCCAATTTTGGATCCATGTTGTCAACATTGATGATGGTTCTATTACGAACATTGAATCCTATTGCTGTTTTTTCATTGATGTGGAACATCGTATTGAGTAGATCCACTTGAAAATTAATATTTGCGCCCAACGTTTTTGTGGACGTTTCATCGTAGTTATGCACAACGAAACGATCGATAAAACTAGAATCTGGCTTTGACCAAGAATTTAAAATGTTTTGATCTGCAAAAGATTTATACCACCAGTATCCTTGTCCACCTTGCGCAGTACGCATGGCAGAGGCATCGAAATATCCGAAATTTTGGTAGACATTCATGTTCGTTCCGAATAGGAGCATGTCAAACTTGTAGCGTCCATCCACGAAGTTGGCTGGATTCACTTGGTTTCCGATAACACCAGCGTAATTACTACTTCCTAATCCAAGGTAGCTTTGCGCATGAAGCGTTACAGATGAAATGAAAATTGAAAGACAGATGAGTGCTTTTTTCATAGTTTATTGTTTGGTATATTGGATGAGGTAGGAACCTAAAAACGTTGTAATGGAATAGGCACTGCTGCCAAATGGACTCACTTGTACTTGTCCTTCACCATGTCGCTCGTTTTGGTCGCTAGCGCGTCCGAGTTGATCAAATATATACAATTCATTTTCAACGGCATCTAATATACATAAAAGCGCAGAGCCGTTTTGTGCATACGAGATGCTCATGGAGGTAATTTCTTGTGCTTGTAACGATTTTTCCCAAAGGATTTTCCCGTTACTTTGGTAGGCGTAGAGTTCTTTTCCTCTACTTAAAACGTAAATCAATTCTTGATTGTTTAGGTAAGTTCCGAGCAATTGAACGTTGTTTTTTGTTTGAAATTGTGTTGACTTGCCATTTTTTATTAGATGAAGTGCTCCATTTTGAATCGAAACAGCCATGATTTCTTTCCCTGTATTTACGAGGTGATACGTGCTGTCAACAGTATATTTTCCAATGGTTTTGCGTTTTTCAAGATCGATGGTGTAGTACATGGATTCCGTTAAAACACCTAAGGTTGGTTTTTTTGATTTACTGCATACCTCCATTTGTTTTACGGCACCCACCACTTGAAATGGCTTCACAACGGCACCCTTTTCACTCACCAGCTGAATGCTGTTGGACGCATTCGCCACGGCAAATTCAAGTTTGCTTTTAGCAAAATAAGCAGCTGGTTTAACGTTGGAAAGGTTTGACATACGGAAAACAAGACGACCCGTTCGATCAAATAGTTGGACTTCATTCTTCATTTGAACTGCGGCAAAGGATTGACCGACGTCTATTAAATGCATGGCGCTCACTTCTTGGGCACACTGTTTCTCCCATTTTTTTAGTCCATTGATATAACCAACCAACTTCCCTTTGTCTGTATATGCGATGACATTTCCGCGTTCAGGAAGAGCGACAAAAAGCAGAACACGTTCGCCTGGATTCATGACAAAGTAGTCTTTGATTTTTTGATTTTCTTTTTGTTCTACAACATCGATAAATCGACAACTTGTTTCCACGAGTTTCTTGCCATAAACGCTAACGCTATTTTGTTTTGAGCGTGAGACTGATCGAAAGGCCACTTTTTTAGGTAGGTTACCAAAAATGAGATTCACCCGCTTTTCGTCCTGCGATAGGGTATTCGCTAATTCAGCTTCAGCGATGACAAAGTCTACCAGTTCTTTCGAAGCTGACACAACCGCAAAACCATTGGATTGTGCAACATACAGCTCGGTTTTCTCTGAAGTTAAAAATCCGGAAAACTGCAATTGTTTGTATTGTGCACTGTTCTCATTTGCCTCTTCTAAGTTCAATTTTTCATTTAAAATCTCAATTGGACTATATTCCTCTTGGTAATCAAATATGGCCGCTTTTACAGAATCTTTCGTGATGAAAACAATTCCGTTTGAGATCATTTTTTTTGAAAATGGGGAACGAGCAAAGATAGGGTCAACATGCGCTAAGTATCCTTGTTCGTAAAAGGTATACGTATCAATGTTGGAAGGAACGAATGGCGCGAAAATGCGTTGGTCATCAATTTCTTTGATGGTATTTTTGCCAATGTAGCTTTTCGCGTAGGTGTAAATCTTACCATGTTTCACGTAACTATCGCTCACGACATAATCCAGTTTGGATTTCGCTAATTTAATTTTTGAAAAACTTGCTTTTACATCGCATGAAAATGCAAATCCTTTAGCTTGATTCAGCTCTCCTTCATAAATCAATAATTGGTTTCCTTTATAGATACCATGTAATTTCCCGTATTGAAAGTCGTTTAGCTTGCCAAGTTCCAGAGGAAATAATCCTTGTTGAAACAAGTTTTTAATGTCTTGTTTGTCCCAACTTGTTCGTTTTTCAATTAAAAATAACACCCGTTTTGCACTGAAAAAAAGAGAGGTTGCTTCCTGTATTCTTGGTACAACGGAAGAATAGATGGATTGATTCAGTTGTATCGTTTGAATATGTTGGTCATTCCAATTGATCTCTTCAGGATGGTGAATTGCCCAAACAATCCCATCTGATTCGTCGAAATATGAGCGGAAATCCGCCGAATTTTCTTTGTGCAACAGTCCATAGGAAACAAAGCCAATCCAACAAAGTGCCAAGACACCAAAGAAAGCAAGAATGAAACGATTGATCATTATACGTTTTTTATCAAAAATAGGTGGAATTCCAGCGCTGGAATTGGCGCGATCTGATTTAAATTAACAAGTCAATGTTTAATCGAACAATTCCAATTGACTTTTATCCGCTAGTAATTGAAAAGTCATGCGGTGATGTGGACTTGCACCATGTTTTGCAATGGCATTTCGATGTTCAATGGTCGGGTATCCTTTGTTTTTATCCCAACGGTACATGGGAAAGTCCTTGTGTAGTTTCTCCATGATGTCATCACGTTCCGTTTTCGCAAGAATGGATGCCGCAGCGATGGACTGATATTTTCCATCTCCTTTGATGATGCAAGTATGGGGAATGGTAGGGTAGGGTTTAAATCGATTTCCATCAATCAAAAGGAAATCTGGTTTACTCGTTAGCTGATCAACGGCACGATGCATGGCCAAGAAACTCGCATTTAAAATATTGATTTCATCGATTTCAAGATGGGTTACAACGCCAATCGCATAAGCAAGTGCATGCTCCATGATCTGCTCTCTGAGTAAAAGTCGATTTCGCTCATTGATTTGTTTTGAATCGTTGAGTCCTAAGATAGGCTTTTCGGGATTAAGAATCACAGCTGCAGCCACGACAGGACCACTTAGACAGCCACGTCCAGCTTCATCGCAGCCTGCTTCCAATCGGCCTATTTCATGAAAAGCTAATAAATTTGCCATCGACTTCAAAATTGCAAAATAATTTGTAGATTAGCACATACGTTTAAACCACCTCGCTATGAAACATGTACTTTTTGGAATCTTTTTCTTGTTTACGGGATCATACTCTTTTTCTCAAGTAGCAAACACTGCAAGTTGTTCATCGATTAAAAACTTGAAAGAAGGTGTGTCTTCTGGGCATATCGAAGTTACTTTGCCGAGTCAGTTAACTCCAGAGGAAGTGGCGAGTTTTGCAAAATATTACGAGCCATTTTTCTATGTGGATTTCAATGCTAAAAATCATGTAGCGACTTTTCAAATGGTATCAAACACAGCAGATGCGCGTCGTGTGATTATTCGTTTTTTAGCTGCGAATCAAATTCAAACAGTTACAATTGAAGGTAAATCCTACCAATTACAAGACTTCTATCAAAACTTCCTTGAAAAATGAGAATTTTCTTTAGTACAATCATTACCATCGGTCTAACACTACAAAGTTGTTCGTCTTCCAACGAAGCCTTTAAGCATTATGGCCCTGAAGCCGTAGACCAATCTAAGGCAATTTCCATGGAGGAAATGGTGAAACAATTCAACCAAAATCCACAAGCGGATACGTTTACCTTTTACGCGCCGATTGTGAATGTCTGTCAGGCCGCAGGATGTTGGGTGAATGTACAAAAAGCGGATGGGGATTTAATGCGCATTCGTTTCAAAGATCATTTCGGCATACCACCAAAATCACCAACAGGAAACGTCGCATATTTTCACGGAGTCGCTTATTATGATACGATTTCTGTTGCTTTACAAAAGCATTTCTTAGAGGATGGTCATGCGCCACAATCTGAAATAGATAAAATTACCGCGCCGAAAATCGAGCTGAATTTCATGGCGGATGGTGTGTTGATTAATCCTTCTTCTTCCGAAAAGAAAAAATAAGCAAAACAATCGTTAAGCTGAATACAAGTGCTTTCGCCCACCAAGGCGTGGAAAGAAAAAGCACGGCCATATTTGCTGGAATTAGCAGTATAGCAAGCAAGTGAAATCTGCCCTGAAATTGTTTATCTGAAATCATAGCGTCCATTTGGTGTAAAACACAGATGCAATGGAACATCGTCTCCATGTAAGTCTGTAATCTCGATAAACTCGTCGAAAAGGCTTAATCCAATGAATAGGCAGTTCGGTTTGCATTGGGCTAATATACGATCGTAAAAGCCCTTTCCGTATCCAACACGATGACCTTTTTGATCCACGGCTAACAATGGCACGAAAACATAGTCTAATTTGCTTTCAGGAACCAGTCTTCCAAATTTTGGCTCTGGAATTCCATAGGAAGAAAGTTCCAATTGTGACGATCCTTCATATAGGTACAAGGATAAGCTATGGTCTGAGAAATTGGATTTGGAAAGAACGGGAAATCCACCTTTCAGGACGATGTCCTCAAGTATTCCATAGGTATTAATCTCGAATTGTTGTTCGATGGGTAAAAACAAGCTAATGTACTTGCCTTGAAAAGGCAGAGAATTCATCACAAGTGCTTGGACTTGTGATGAAATTCTTGCGATATCGTAGGGACTTAAATCCTTTCGTTTGGATTTATAAAGGGCTCTAATTTCTGACTTTAGCATTTATGATTCACTAAAGTAGGGTGGGATTACATGCGTAATCTTAGCTCATTTAATTTACGGTTGTCTACAACTGCTGCCGTTTTTCTCAACGCTCCGATTGCTTGACCTTGGAAAGATCCTTTCAGCGTTTTCGCCATCTCGTCACGTTCCACTTTGTAACCCGTGCTTGCAGGTGCTTTCGTTGTTTTCGTAATTTGAATCATGTAGACACCACTTTTCCCTTTTAAAGGCAATGTGTTTTTTCCAGTTTTCATGACGGATGAGAATAACATACCAATGATTTCCGGCTCATATCCAACATTAGCAATTTGCGGATTGGCAAAGGTGATTTCTGCTGTTTGAATCACCAAATTACATTTTTTCGCAACTGCTTTTACAGTGTTTCCTTTCGCCATTTGGTTCATGAAACGTTTTGCTTTTTTCTCTGTAATCAACTCTCTTTCCATGTCCAATTTTACATTCTCATATGTTGGCTCACCTTCTTCTTTGATGGAAGTCACCATACCAATAATGTATTTGTCTTTGTCTTTGATTGGATAAGTAGTTAATGAACCAACTTCCACACCTTCGCTGTAAGCTAATTCAAGAATTTTATCTGCTGCCATAGAAGTAGCGAATCCATATGCTTTCGGAGCTTTGTCCTCCAACAAAATGCTACGTGCAACATAATTCGCTTGACGAACGATGGTATCAAACAAACTTACTTTTTTCAAAATATCTGCTGTTTTACCAATCTTACGGTCTAATTTATAAAGGATGTTATTGATTTCGCTTTCCTTGTTGCTAATGGTTTCTTCTGATGCTTTGAATTGCTTAGAAATAGAAGCCAATACAGGGAATTTAGAAGCATCTCTTTCCATTACTTCAACGATGTGGAAACCAAATTCAGTTTTCACTACAGCAAATTTGTTCAATGGCGCTGTTGCACAGAATGATCCAAATTCCGGTACCATATCTCCTTCAAGGAAGTTATCAATAACACCACCGGTTTTTTTCGATTGAGTATCATCCGAGAATTTATCAGAAAGAGCTACGAAGTTATCTTTATTGACAATTTTCAATAAACTATCTGCTGTTTTGCGTTTTGCTTCAATCACCTTAGCATCTTTCGAACCGCCAGTTGCTAACAAGATGTGTCTTGCTTTCAATCTTGAAGGGGTAAATCCAATCACTTTGGAAATCACCATGTTTTCTTTCATCGCATATGGCCCAACAACTTGTCCAATTTGCGCTAATTTGAAAATGGTATCGTAAGAAATCGGATACGTTTGATATTGATTTGATTTTGGATTACCTTCAGGAACAGCCGTTGATCTTTTACTATTGAAATAGATTTTCACGTCGCTATTGCGCAATACATACAATGAATCGTTTGTAGATGTCATGAATCCAGCTTTCAGTTCATTCAGTGTTTTGTTCATTTTTGATGTGTCTGCTTTCGAAGGAGCAACCACTACATCAAAAACTTTCACTTCACGAGAAGAAGAACGAATGGCATATTTTTTATCTCCTTTGTGTTCGTCATAATAAGCTTTCAATTCGCTTTCCGAAACTTTCACGTCAGCATCAGCGATGTCAGAATAAGGACGGAAAACAAATGAAATGGATTTTGTTTCTTTATTTGCATAATAGTTATCCTCTGCCTCCAAATTAGTCACATAAGCAGCTTGATCTAACAATCCAAAATACTTCTCACGTTTTCTAGTGTCCGTATAATATTGTTTTGTTCCATTCCACTGTTGAACAGCTTGTGGCTCTTTGCTTGTTTTTAGTTTGTTTAGTGTCGTTTGCAGTTTAGTGCGCCCTTCCACCATAGACTGTGGTGTAACAGCACCAGTCATTGAATCAACAAAAAACTGATTTAAATCCTGGATAATGTTAAATCCATCTGTTGCCAACAAATATGCATTGAATTCACGCTCTGAAACGGAGATTCCTAATGCCTCGTACTCTTTGCTTAGAATCGTTGAATCAACCAAGTAGTTCCATCCATTGTCATTTGCCGTTTCCATATCTGAATCGGTAAATTCTTTATTTGCTTGCATCGCTTGGTTGCGACCTTGCTCTTGGAATTTTGAACTTGCTACGTTGTATTCTTTTGGATCAACCTTCTCACCGTAAACGGTACCGATGCCATATTGACCTTCATTGATACCCAATAAATGTTGATAATCTGATAAAATGAAGGTTGCCAATGCAAGTCCTACAATTCCAACAAGTAATCCTGATTTCGCACGAATTTTTCCAATAATTGCCATTTCACTAAATTTTGAGATTGCGAATATAGCAAGAACTCGGCAATTTTACTAATAAAAACCAATAAAAAAGGAGGCTTATTTGCCTCCTCCTTTTTGTGGTGTCCCACCTTTCGGTGTTGTTGGATTCGTTTGATTTTGTGGACTCTGTTGAACAGGCGCCGCTGCTGGTTTTGTTTGCGTTGGAGGTGGTGGCGTTGGAGTCGTTGTTTTTGTTCCTGCTCCCTGTTGCGTTGGTACTGGTTTAGCCGGAGGTGGTGGTGTTTGAACTGGTTTCGGCTGTGTTGTAACTGGTTTCGGTTGAGCAGGTTGACTCTGAACCGGAGCTGGTTTGGCTGGCGGTGGAGTTTGTGCCGGCTTTGGTTGAGCAGGTTGACTCTGAACCGGAGCTGGACTAGCTGGCGGTGGAGTTGTTTGTACTGGTCTTGGTTGAGCAGGAGTTGTTTGAACGGGAGCAGGTCTGTTATTCGCCGGAGCTGAGTTGTATTGATTTGGACGATTTTGTGGAGTCGGTTGAGGACTGTTTGATTTGTTTTGACTCGGTTGGTTTTGTTGCATCATTCCATCAGAATTTCCTCCGTTCCCGCCTGAACCTGAACCTGAACCATCGTCATAGGTGATCGTGTACGTTTTACTGTCATTCCCACACTGACTAGTTGCATTGATTTGAACCGTATTTTGTCCTGGACTCAAGCTTAAATTTGCACTAATCGCACCGGATACATTTTGGTATGTACTCATTTCTGTTCCGTTAAAAATGAATTGAACAGGCACAGCCGATGTGTAGTTTGTAATGAATGCGGTGAAACTTAAATTAGCAGAAGTAACCGTTGCTCCACTGCTTGGATCCGTGGTGATGTCGATGACCGGTGGAATGCAACTTTGATAACGAATGGTGCGCAATTGTGTCGCTGTACCACAAGCATTGGTGGCCGTCAATACGATTTCATCTACACCCTCTGGTAAATTTAAAGTAGCGGTAAAGTTTCCATTGGTAAAGTTGAAATTCGACACATTATTTCCAGCTACCGTCAAACTGATGCCTTGGCTGCTGGACATATGCTGTATCGTTGCTTGGAATGGGAATATCGGACTATTTACTCCGTAGAAAAGATCTACTGGATTGATTATGGACACAACCGGTGCGACACATTGTTCAAAGTTAATGTTCACGGTTTTACTATCTGTCCCACAGCCATTTGAAGCGGAAAGAACGATGGTGTTTTGTCCATTGTTTAAGTTTAAGATGGCACTTAATTGTCCATTGTTAAAGGAAGCATTTGGAATCACATTCCCATTCAAGGTAAGATTGATTCCTTGTCCCGAACCAATATTCAAAATTTGAGCATTGTAGTTGTACGTCGCATTGCTCACCGTTTCACTTGATGTTGACGGATTTAAAATCGAAACAAGTGGAGCCAAACATGGTTCGTACTTGATGTATACTATTTTGGTATCCGTACCACATGCGTTTGTTACCGTGACATTGATTTCGTTATTTCCGTTGGAGAGATTCAAATTGGCTGAAATCATTCCATTTAAGAAATTGAAATTCGTGACATTTGTTCCATTCACACTCAAATTGATTTGAGAAAGTGTCGCGTTTTGAACGTTCGCTGAAAAGGCGTAATTGTTCGCGCTTACTGTGATGCTCGTGCTGGATGGATTCGTAATGGCAACGACTGGTGCCACGCATGGATTGTACGCTACATTGATTGTTTTACTGTCTGTTCCACAAGAACCAACCGCGCTCAAGACTACAACGTTGTTGCCGTTGGATAATGGAATCGTTGCCGTGACTTTTCCACTTGTTGGATTAAACTGCGCATTCGAAACCGGTGTTCCGTTCACGGTCAAAGAGACTCCCTGTCCAGATGTGACGTTTTGTACTGATCCATTGAACGAAAGGCTGTTTGAATTTGCTGTTAACGTGATGCTACTTGGATTGGTAATTGTTACCACTGGAGGATTACAAGGTTCGTATCGAATGACGCGGCTTTGCGCATCATTTCCACAGGCATTGGTGGCGGATAATGAGATCGTGTTCATTCCATTCGATAAAGTGATACTAGCTGTTACTTGTCCATTTGAATAATTGAAGTTCGTAATGGCTGTTCCATTTAATGTCAAGGAAATCCCTTGTGAAGAGGACATGTTGGACACATTCGCTGCAAAGGAGATAACTGGATTCGACACCCCATAATTTGTGTTTACTGGATTCGAAATCGCTACTGTTGGTGCCGTACAAGCGCTGTACTGAATGGTTCTGGTTTCGGAATCTGTTCCGCAGGCATTTGTTGCCGTTAATACGAACGTGTTGAGTCCCGGACTGAGTGCAAGGACAGCTGAAACTTGTCCATTTGCAAAAACAAGGTTTGAAACTGAATTTCCATTGTGAAGTAAGCTGATTCCTTGCAGACTGGTCATTTGTGGTGCTGTTGCTTGGAAGGTATAGGTAGCGTTTGATACGGTTACATTGTTCGTTGCCGGACTTACAATTGTTACATTTGGTGTTTGACAATTTAAATAAGTCACACTATTGTTCTTCATGTCCGAGCCACAAGCATTAGACACACTGAGGTGGAAGGTGTTTACTCCCGGACTAAGTGTAACGTTTGCGGAAAGTTGACCATTTGAATAGAAATAGTTCGTAATAGCAACACCGTTTAATGTCAAAATAATTCCTTGGTTAGTTGGAACATGTTGAATATTCGCCGTGTAGGTAAAGGATGCCATATTGACATTTGCGGCGTTGATACTAGGTGCACTTACGGTAATAATCGGTGCGACGCAATTCGAATAGAAAATAGTCACTGTTTTGATATCTGTACCACACGCATTCGTTCCTTTCAAAACAATGGTATTCAGGCCATTTTGCAAACCGAGATTGGCTGAAATTACTCCATTTGTTAAGGTGAAATTACTGATGGTTGTTCCATTTAAACTGAGTAAAATTCCTTGTGTATTGGACACATTCTGTACATTGGCTTGGAAAGCGAATTGTGCTGCGTTAACGGACAATCCACTATTCGCAGGACTTGTGATGGAAACAATAGGAACGGTACATGGGGTATAATTCATGTCCCAATGATGTTGATCTGTTCCACAATTATTGCTCACGCTCAACACAAAGGAATTCGTTCCGCTTGTTAAGTTCACGTTTGCATTGAAGTTACCGTTGCTAAAGTTAAATGGACGCTGAATGCCATTTTGGGTAAAGACAATGTTCTGTGTGTTTACATTGCTGATGTTTGCGGTGATCAGTTGGGTCGCATTCGTGATCACGGTTGTTGGAGCATTGGATGCATTCGTGATTTGCGGAGCCACACAATTGTCATAAGTAATGGAAATAGTCTCCACATCCAATCCGCAGTCATTGCTGGCATTGAAGATGATGGTGTTTAATCCTGGAGTTAAGGTAATCGATGCAGAAACCGCTCCATTTTGTAAGTTGAAAGGACGCGTAACGCCATTTACTTTCAAGCTCATGTTTTGAGCACTTGAAACTCCTGTTACTGTTGCAGCGAATGAGTAATTTGCATTTGTAACAGTTGTCCCTGATGGAATACTAGAAGTTAATTGAATGGTTGGTGGGATACATTGCACGTAATTAACAGTAAATGTCTCTGCATCATTTCCACAAGCGTTGTTCACAGAAAGGGTGATGGTATTGATTCCACCCGTTAAAGAAATGTTTGCTTCAATCAGTCCATTGGTAAATGTAAACGGAATTTGTTGTCCATTTTTTACCAATTGGATGTTTTGAGATTGTAGAATGTTGGTTGCGCTTGCTTTAAATTGTAAGCTCGCAATGTTGGTCGTTCCACCCGTTGTGCTCGGTTGAATCAGGGTGATTTGTGGAGCGCTACAATTGTTATAGGTGATGGTGATGGTTTTGCTGTCCGTCCCACAAGCGGATGTCACCGTTTTTACAACAAAGGTATTCGTTCCAGGTATCAAGGTTGTAACGGCGCTGATTTGTCCAGCTGTTTGATTAAAAGGAATTGGACTTCCGTTTTGAGTTACACTGATTGTTTGACCGTTTCCTAAGTTGTTCGTGCTGGCAAGAAGCGTGTATACCGGGATATTCGTAGATCCTCCGTTGGACAGAAGCGAAAGAACTGGAGTAACACCGTTGCAATTGGTGTAATTGAATGAAATGGTTTCCACGTCTGAACCACAGTTATTTGTTGCGGTGATGGTGAGGCTGTTGTTCCCATTTGCTAACATTAGTCCAAGATCAATGGCACCTGTGGCACTATTGAACGTGAAATTGTTCTGCTCAATGCCATTAAAAATCACTTTGATGTTTTGCTTCGTTGTGATGTTGCTCACGATGGCATTCAAACGAATCGCATTCGTGGAAGTAGTGATGGTTTGATTTTGACTTGGCGTTTGGACTGTGATAACAGGAGCCGTACAATTTTGGTAATAAATGTTTGTTATTTCCACATCATTTCCACAGCCATTCATGACTTCCACATTGAAGGAGTTCATTCCAGCTGTTAAGGTAACAGGCACTTGTAATTGTCCGTTCGTACCAACGGTTGGATTCGCTAATTGAAGTCCGTTGTGAAATACTTTCACCGCAGCTGTCGACAAGCTACCTGTGATATTCGCAGACAAGGTAAAATTGGCACTACTGGTTGTTGTTCCCGAAGTACTTGGATTCAAGATTTGAATACTTGATGGAACGCAATTGTCGTAAGTGATTGTTGCCGTGTACGTATTGGATCCGCAGTCGTTGCTTACCGTTAACTGAATGGTGTTGACTCCTGGGATTAAAGTAATCACGCGTTGTAATAATCCATTTGTAGTATTGTAAATGGCACCGTTTAAAGCCATTCCGTTCATGGTCAGTTTTATGTTGTTCGCATTGACAGATCCTTGAATAAGTGCACTGAAGGTAAAGTCACTTGTTTTAACGGTCATTGAATTTCCGTTTGGATTCGTAAAGGTCGCTGTTGGCGTCACACAGTTGAGCAATGTCACATAAACTGTCGCTGATTCACTTCCACAATTGTTACTTGCACTTAAATAGAACGTGTTTTGTCCATTGTGCAATTGCACTTGCGCATCAATGGTTTGTGTAGAAGCGTTATAATTAAACAGTACCGGTTGATTCAAGTCATTTAACAAGGTCGCACCCGATGCCGCAAGTAAATTACTTACCTTGAATTCGATGTGATATGCACTATTCGTTACTGTTTTGTTGTTTCCTGAAACGAGTGTTAGAACTGGTTTCGGACAATTCGTTGTTGTGGTGTAATTGTTAACGTTACTGGTGTTGTTTTCTGTTGAATAGCGATCACCACGTGCTTTAAAATAGAGTTTCCAATATACGGATGTATAATGGTAAAGGTCATTTTTCAATCTAGGGCTAGCAGATACATATCCATCAAAAACATCGCCTCTCGTGAAAGTCGTTTTGTGTTCAATTCCGATACTTGCACGTTTTCCAAAGGAGTATCCCAAACCAAAGCCCAAACTTGGCATCCATTTCACATGATATTGATTACCTGTGAGTCCATCTAGACGTGTTTCAGCAATTCCATCCAAGTTGGAAGAAAGTTGAGAGGCAATTGGTCCGTTTTGGAACATCGAAGAATAGTCGTAAATGGAGGAGGAGTCCATGGTGCTGAAAAGGTCCCCGTATGTTTGGGTCCAGGTTAATCCAATTCCACCAAAAACATATGGATCTAAGCCTGTTCTCTCGCGTACCCCATTCATGTGCAGCACGAGTTCTAGGCTCAATCGTTTGACATCTGTTTGGAAGTTGTTGACGTAAATTGAGCTACTGTCTACATAATAAGGCGCTAAGATTCCACCTGGATAATTTGCCAATGAAATAGCACTTGTATCTTGTCCAACCCATGTCCCAGTTAAGAAACGTCCTCTTAAATCAAAGCTGATTTTCTTTCCGTAGTCATAATTATATGAGCGACCTAGGATTAATCCGTAACCGGAACTTGTGACATTTTTCACATCTGTTGTATTCCATGCGGCACCGGCATTTAGCCCAAAAAACCATTTGGAACTAATATCGTAATTGATGTGCTGTGCATTTAAAAAAGAGATGCTTAATAAGAAAGCACTAAGAAAGTACCATTTTTTCATAGACTTGATTTTTTTAGGTGTCCTACCTATTTTCATGCCAAATTTCCGAAAAAAAGCACGAGAAAAAAAATGCCTACCCTGGAACTGAAGTGCGTAATGGATTATTGAAAATACGTGTACTTGGTAAAACGCAAGATCAGTAGGAAGTTTGTCGAAACATCCCGCATTATCGTGGACCCTAAAAGTTGGGTCTTTGTATCGAAAATCACTTGAAGGTCTTTCTGAAATTGTCCGTAACGGTAAAAATGTGCTTCCATGACATTTCCGTAGGCATCATATCGGTATTTCCATTCCTCATCGGCTACGTCATCTTTCTCGTTGAAGTGTGCTTTTAAGGAAAGTAGTCCATGTGCATCATACCCATATTCCATATGGTGTTCGATTCCGCTCATGTGATACAAAAATTTACGTTCGATGAGGTATCCATCTTGATTGTAGCGTGAGATTTCATCCAAATAAGGAAGGTGATAATTGTTGAGTTTGGTGCGGGTTTGGATATTCCCAAGCATCGAATATTGATAGTATTCGGTGTTGATTAATATGGACTGACTCACTTCATTTGTTCGATAATTGTAGACTTCGCGATAGGTATTCAGTTCTCGAATGCGGTGCAAGGAATCGTAGTCATATACCAATTTGGTATATCCTCCGTTTTCGGATTTTCGCTGAGCGCTAAGTGCGCCTTGTCGATCATAGAAAAATTGATGAAGTACGGTGTCCTTTTTTTTGTTGACTGTTCGAATATCCAAGCTTTCTATTAATTGACCATTTTCATCGAAGCGATAACGTACCCAGTCGGTACTTTCATGAATGACCTCTCCTGGTTTTTTGGTAGAATAATTTCCTTCAATGGTTTTGATGTGATTGGAACGAATCATGTCCGCATTGAAAAACGGTTGGTCCGTGAAAGCTTCCCCCTCTTGATTCAAAAGAAGTTGAGCTTCGCCTTCGTATGAAAGCAACAAAAATAAAGTTGAAATCAGAATGTATTTCAAGCGATTCTTACAAGGTGCTTAAGACACTTTTCCAACTTGCTTTTTGAGCAATGAGTTGTTCGATTTCAGCAATTGGAATGCGGATTTGTTCCATCGTATCACGGTCTCTCACGGTCACTGTTTCATCCGTTAAGGTTTGGTGGTCAATGGTGATGGAGAAAGGAGTTCCAATGGCATCTTGACGACGGTAGCGTTTTCCGATGGAATCTTTTTCATCGTATTGAATGGAGTACTCGAATTGCAAGCTTTTCATGATTTCTCGCGCTTTTTCTGGGAGTCCATCTTTCTTCACCAATGGAAGCACGGCTGCCTTGTATGGTGCAAGCACGGGTGGAATACGCAATACGACGCGATCGGAACCATCCTCTAGCTTTTCGTTTTGATATGCAGCACTTAACACAGAAAGGAACATGCGATCTAGTCCAACAGAGGTTTCTACCACATAAGGCACATAACTCTGATTCAATTCTGGGTCGAAGAATTGTAGTTTCTTTCCTGAAAATTGTTCGTGTTGTTTTAAATCGAAGTCAGTTCGGGAGTGAATCCCTTCCAATTCCTTGAATCCCATTGGGAAATTGTATTCAATGTCGCACGCTGCATTCGCATAGTGAGCCAATTTAATGTGGTCGTGAAAACGGTATAAATTTGCACCGAGTCCGAGGTTTTTGTGCCATTTCTCGCGCGCATCTTTCCAGTAAGCGTACCATTTCATTTCTTCACCCGGACGGACAAAGAACTGCATCTCCATTTGTTCGAATTCGCGCATACGGAAAATAAACTGACGAGCGACGATTTCGTTTCGGAAGGCTTTACCAATTTGAGCGATACCAAATGGAATTTTCATGCGTCCAGATTTCTGAACATTTAAGAAGTTCACGAAAATCCCTTGTGCGGTTTCGGGACGTAAATAGATGGTTGAAGCATCTCCTGCAACAGATCCAAGTTCCGTAGAGAACATGAGGTTGAATTGACGCACTTCGGTCCAATTTTTAGAACCAGAAATAGGACAAACGATTTCTAAATCAATGATTAAGTTTCGAACGGCTTCCAAATCACTATTTTCTAGTGCTTCGCGCATGCGGGACTCGATCGATTCGATTTTTTCTGCGTTTCGAAGGACATTTGGATTGGTTGCTCTAAATTGCGTTTCATCGAAGTCCGCACCAAAGCGATTCTTTCCTTTTTCTACTTCCTTCTCTATTTTTTGACGGATTTTCTCCATGTGCTCTTCGAGCAACACATCCGCGCGGTATCTTTTTTTGGAATCTTTGTTATCAATTAATGGATCATTGAAGGCATCGACGTGACCAGATGCTTTCCAAGTGGTTGGATGCATGAAAATAGAGGCATCGATTCCAACAATATTTTCGTGCATTTGCACCATGGATTTCCACCAATACGTTTTAATGTTGTTTTTCAATTCTGAACCTAATTGTCCATAATCGTACGTTGCTGCTAATCCGTCGTAAATTTCCGAAGAGGGAAAAATGAATCCGTATTCTTTCGAATGCGAAATGATGTCCTTTAGTTTGTCTTGCTGTTGATCCATGATGCAAAGTTAGCCCTTCTTGAGATTTGAGAGACAAAAACTCCAAACAATTTCAACAAGGCATTTTTGATAGATGTCTTTGATTGTTTACTTTTACGTATGCGTTTATACCTTTCCAATTCAGAATTCATAGAAACATCGGAACCAATTGACATTTCGATGTCGCTTCAGGCGAATAAACACAACGTGCGCGCTTGGTACGTAGATCCTCCACGCATGGAAACCGTTCGTGCAAATGGCTTCATTGGCAGCATCGCAGAAGGCGGAAGTGTGAATTTTCGCGATGTGTTTTTTAATCCACACGGACACGGAACGCATACGGAATGTTGTGGACATATCACGAATGAGGTATATTCCGTCAACGAGGTCTTGAAATCGTACTTTTGGAAAGCGCGTTTAATTACCGTTGAACCGAAGCAAATGGAAAATGGAGATTTCGTTGTGCAGGCCGATCAATTGATTCCTTTTATGGATAAAGAATTCAGTGAAGCAGTAATCATACGAACGCTCCCAAATTCAGTGCAAAAAAAATCCTTGAATTATTCTGGAACAAATCCGTGTTACTTCGATGTGGCTATTGTAGACGTATTGAATGCGTACGGAGTGAAACACTTTCTTGTGGATCAACCTTCTGTTGACCGTGAAGAGGACGGAGGTGCACTTATTTTTCACCATACCTATTGGAATGTTCCGGAGAATCCAAACATGGAACGCACCATCACTGAATTAATTTATGTTCCTGATTCCGTTGTTGATGGAAATTACCTGTTGGAAATTCAAATGGCCGCTTTTCAGAATGACGCGAGTCCGAGTCGACCAGTGCTCTACCAAATACAATAAAAAAAGGGCTTTTCAGCCCTTCCTAGTAGTAGACATTAAAGTCTGAGTGGTACGTTTTTAGTAATAAGGACAGGAGCTTCTTAAACACATTCCCGAAGGACGTCGACAAAAACTATTAAACTCTTATCAAACTAGAAAAATGAAACTGCCTCTCCAAGCAGCTTGTCAACTTCTGTGTATAAGAAGATTCCTGTTTCTCTCCTTATTTCATTTTAAAAATAGAAAGAAGGTTTGAAACGGATTATGCTAAATGAATATCATGGCATAGCAAATGAACATTCTGCCACTTTTTATGAATATTCATTTTTGAATTTCTTTAAAAACGATAGAATCTGTTGGTTTAAGGGCAAAAAAAAAGCAGCCGTAAAGCTGCTTTAATCGATGTTTATTCAAATTATTGGATCACGATTTTCTTTGTCATCGCTTGTCCCTTGATTTTAACTTGATATAATCCTTTGTATAAAGTATCTGCATTGAAATAAGCAATCGTGCTGCCTTGAACAAGCATTTGCGATTGGATCAATTTTCCGAAAGCATCATACAACTCAACCGTAAAGGATTGATTGGTTAAGTCATTGATTTGAACCATAATGATGTCGTTGCTTGGATTCGGATAAACAGACCAATCTGAATCACTCAATTCGTTGATTCCAGCACTTGACGTGTACGTAGTAACAGGCTCGGTTATAGAGGTTACTTTTGCCGCAGTTTTTACGCCGTAAAATGTTGGTCCAACCACATAAGGATAAGCAGAATTCCATTCGCTATCAACCGTCGCAAAATAACAATAGATGCCATTTGGATATTCAGGAGTCACACAAAAACGACCATTGTGTTCATCTAAATAATCCGCTTGTCCTGCATGACTGACAAATTCATAATCTTCACGGAAATAGCCGAGTGGATAAGTGGTGCTCACTGCTGGTCCATCTGGAACATCTGTTCCGTCAGCCCAAACCGTACGAGTGGTGATATTTCGCAATTGATATCCAGATTTGATGCGTGTAATTCCACCGGTTCCATCTGCATTTTTAAATCCATATGCACCATAAATGGGGAAGCCGTCGTATGCATAGCCGATTAACGGTGAATGCGCATTGGAATCAATGACGTATAATCCATCTGCATCATACAAATCACAGACATTGGAGATTACGGTTAAGTCCAATTTGAATGCACTAGGATTTTGGTGATGGTGGTAATTTCCCATGGCTGGGTGACCTTTCGAACAATCGAAACCTGGTTTTTCGGCAGGGACTGCATCTCGGTTCCACGACATCACTGCTGCTGGTCCTCCAGGACAAGGTGGATTTCCTGGTCCACCACAAAGTGCATTTGTACTTGGATTCCAAGCGACACCATCACGGTAATCGAAAAGTGCGACCCCGTTAATGAAAATACCGATGTTTCCACCTGTTGTAACGGTAAGTGTCCCTGTATTTTGTGCTGGATTTAAGGGAACTTTAAAAATGGCATTTTGGTTGGTTGCCAAGGAAGGATTCCCATCCATAAAGGGACCTGTTATGTAAGAAGGAACTCCAGTCGTTGTTACATAGACCCAATTAGTCGAATATTGTACACTCTGCACATTCGCAGGTGTTGTTTCGTTGATTGGTGTTGAATTTCCTTGGACATAATGTCTTCCGGTGATTCCAGTGGTGTTGATTAACCAATGTTCAATGGCAGGATTTAATTGAGCCATCGTTTGATTTCCAATGCAAAGCAATAGAACTAAACGGAATATTTTTTTCATGGATATTTTTTTTAAAGTTAGATGTTATTTGTTTTCAAAACTTGCATTGCGCTCATTTTTAGGATACTTGAAAAGTGGATTAAACAAAAATTGAGGATCACTTAAGGTTTTTAAGAAAGCGATGAGGTCTTTTTGTTCGTGATCTGTCAATGGTCGATTTAATTTGTTCAATTCGAAACTTTTCAGGTTTGATGAGGCGTGCAACGCGCTGTAATGTAAAAGTACATCTTTCAAAAGTTTAAAACGGCCATCGTGCATGTATGGGAAACTAAATTCAATGTTGCGCAGGGTTGGTATTTTGAAAAGCAATGAATCCTCATGCCGATTGGTGATGTCCATGCGTCCATAATCCATCAATTTCGCATTCATCGGAAGTCCATTTGCTTTGAAGTCATTTCGCGTGAAAAGTGGTTCTTGGTGACAGGATACACAGTACTGTTTAAACAGGGAATATCCGGCCTTTTCTTGCTCAGTGAAATGCGCTTGGTGGTTTTGAACTTGATCGTATTTCGATTGTGCGGAAACGAGTCCAACGGTGAAATTGGCCAAGGCCTTTAACAGGAGATCTGTGGTGATGATGCTGTCTCCAAACCCTTGGTAAAAGCGCTTGCGGTAATAGCTTGAACGATTCAAGCGTCTCAAAATTTCTTCGAGGCTATTGTCCATTTCCTTTGCATGAGTCAATGGATTAATGGCTTGCTTGTTTAATTGTCCAACTCCGCCATCCCAATGAAAGGACCTCTGCCAGGCCAAATTGATGAGAACGGGTGAATTTCGGGTACCGATTTTCCCATCGATGCCATGACTTAACGCATGATCGATGTGCGTGAATGCGGAATATTGTAAATGACAACTCGCACAGGAAATAGTGCTGTCGCGCGAAAGGTCTGGATCGTAAAATAAGGTACGACCTAATTCAAATTTTTGGAGGTTAATTGGATTGGCCTCAAAATCATAAACGGGCTTTGGCCAATGCTTAGGTATGTAAAAAGGATGTTCGTTTTTTGTCGCACTAAAAATGAGGACAGTAATCAGCAGGAATCCAAATATCCGTAACAAAGAATTCATTTCGAGTAAAAATAGTACGCAATGGATTGACAATAGCTTTTTGCGAGTGGACTAGGAATCATGATGCGCTGGACTTGTTCCAACTGTGCGTCTTTTTCGAAGAACGGTTTTAGGTCTAGTACAAGGATGTCTCCTTTCATTTCGATCGTCACATGTACCATCGTTTCATTTGGTTTGCGGTATCCACCTAAATGATATTCAAAAAGACGATCATCTGTAGGAATGCGCGTCGATTTTCCCGTGCATTTGAATTGAATATATCCGGAGTTCCACGCCCAATACATGCCTTTTAAAGGATCTAAATCACCTGTTACGGATTCAGAAACGTGGTAAGAACTGTCCAACCCAAATTGAAAGGACATTGTTCGATAATTTCCAGTCGAAAACTCGGGGAACAAGTTCATGGACTCTGGACTTTCCAAATCAATCAAGTGTGCCCCAACTTTGATGGCTTTGCGTGTTGAACCTTCAAATTGAAAATCAGTGAGGTATAGTTTCAGTTGATCGAAGGAAATGGAATCTTTCCCATACGCATATGATTTTCCCAAAGTAATCGATTCCGTTCCCCATTGAACTTGGACATGTATTTGTCCAAACGCTAGTTGAGCGAGGATAAGAAAGAGGATGGTTATTTTCGTTCGCTTCATGGTCTTGGACCCGGACGTTCGCTTCGATCAATCATTCCGTCTACTACTTCAGCTAATTTCTTTGCTTGTTTGGCGTTGCAATGTGCTTTTACACGGGAAAAGTGCTCGAAGGTACAGGCGTCAATCTTGGTCTGTAGCATCCCGATTTTTTGATACAAAACTTGATTTTCAACTGCTGCATTTTTATCTAATTTAATTTGTTTCCGCAGTTCCTTCTGTTCTCCAAGGTAACGCTCTTTCTGTGCGATGTGTTGCTTGAATTCTTGGTCCACCCATGCCGCTTGCTTGCCAGACATGTTCAACACTACACTCAAACGAGGTGGGTGGGGTGGGTGATGCTTTTTTCTACCTTCCATGAATTGTACAAGAATGATGGCATTCATCAGAATGAGCACACCTAGAAGGAAATACAACAGTTTGTTTGTTTTCATTTGTGATTAAATGGAAAGATTAGAGCCAAAATTAGCATATTGTGTTTCAAGTAATTCTTCTTCCGCCAATTTTTCTTGTCGGGAACTGAAATAAAGGAGATTTAGTGTCAAACAAAGTATGGTGACAATGGCGAAGAATCCTGTTTGACGTTTTTCTTTTTTTGCCAGTGCAGGCGCTTGCATCAGCATGTCATGAAGGGAGGATGAAACTTCGATTCTTTTTTTAGAAAATGGATGTTCGTTCAAATTCTGCATAGTGTATTAGATGTTATCATGTTGGAAATCTTGCTGTTAAATCCAATTATTTTTAATGGAGTCGTTCAAGGTGGCTTTTAAGTGTTGTTTTGCTCGGAAAATCAATGATTCGATGGCTGATAATGAAAGGTTCATCGATTCGCTTATTTCTTTGTAGCTAAATTCGTCCATGTGATGTAAGGTGTAAGCAATGCGTTGATTCTCTGAAAGTTGCTGAACCGACTCTAAAAAGACTTTTACCCGTTCTTTTTCCATCAGCGCTTCTTCGGGATTTTTATTCAGGTCGATGGTATGATCTATAAATGCTGGGTCAATCCGAAGATGAATTCCAAACCTCTTTTTTCGTTTGGCTTTTCGAATGTGTTCCAAGCATTTATTCAAGGTGATGCGGTGAATCCATGTGGATAATTTGGCGTCACCTTTAAATTTGGGTATGGACTGGTAAATCGTTAGAAAAATATCCTGTGTGGCATCTTCTGCTTCTTCTTTGTTCTGAAGGATGTACCAACACATGTTTAGCACCTTTTTCTCGTATTGGATTACCAGTACTTCGAATGCGTGTACATCGCCTCTTTGCAGTGCTTGAATATCGATTTCTTGGGACACGGTTAGTTGGATGTCATCACAACGGAAAACTTGTGTTAAAAGAAAAGTCGGCCGTTCAGCCATTCTGGATCGAGGATGGCTTTTTGTTTTTCATAGAAACGAATGGCCGGTTCATTCCAGGTGAGAACTTGCCAGTCCATGCGTTGTACCTTGCGTTCTTGTGCTGTTTCAACGATGCGATCGAAAAGCAATTGTCCGATGCCATGTTGACGTTCCTCTTCCATCACATAAAAGTCCTCGAGGTATAAGCACGCACCTTTCCAAGTAGAGTAGGAGGTGTAATACAACGCGAATCCAACAACAACATGTTCTTTTTCTGCAACGATCGCTTCACATAGGTTTTTCTCGAATAAATCTGCTTTTAAGTTTTCCGGTGTGTTGGTCACTTGTTCGGGTGCCAATTCGTATGCCGCTAATTCTTGAATCAGAGAAAAAATCGCTGGGACATCAGCTTCAGTTGCTGGACGAATATGCACACTCATTATTTCAATCCGTTAAGGTCGAAACGCAAGGTAATTCCTGTTTTTAGGTTACCTGTTGGGTAGCTCAAGAATACTTTTGGCGTATTGATGAATTGCTCGTAATAAAAGATTGCACTTAAATGATCAGATAACTTGTAATTCGCATCTAATTTGAAGCTTACCGTTGTTTGTCCTGCCGTTGCTTGATTTGTATTCTCAACTACTTTGCGAATCACCGTTGAGTTATCGCGGAAAGAGAAGTTGACATTGATCAACAAGTCACTTGGTTTCAGACTTCGTACAGGCAACTTCAATTTTGGCACATTGATGACTGTACCTACTACGATTTCTTTCCCGAGAACTTCTGTTACTTGGTTGTTGTTCAATGACAGGGTTGTTTGACGGTCTTTTTTATATTCGAAATTCGTCGTGATGTTTTTTCCGAGGATGTTCCAAGTTGCCAACATTCCAATCAAAGGTGAAAAACGCTCTGAAACGGTAATGTTTTGGATTTGCATCGGCGCGATGTAGTTGTTGTTGATGTCTTGCGCAGTGGCGTGTCCATTAGCATCAACAGTCGCATTCAAGTTCGTCTGCATCCCGTTCACACTTACGGATGATGAATATCCGTGATTCATCTTGAAGGATTTCACAACATCCTTTGCGAAAGCAAATTTGGACAGTCCATTGTAATTAATCGTCCAGTTAGGCAAAGGAATATTCGACAGCGGATGAATTGATTTTGCATCGATACTAGAATTCGTATATGCCGTTAAGAATGCACCCATGACAACTTCTTGTTGCGATCCTGAATACCCTGAATAATAGCCACTTGGTAACAAACTTGAATTTGGATTTTGCGCCCCCAACAATTGAGATACTTGGGTACGGTTGTTCAACATGGTTGTAAATACGGATGAAGAGAAATCTTTCCCTTCTTTGATAAAAGCAGAACCCCAAGTCACCGTAGAGTAAGTCAAGGTACTTGATTGGAATTTACTTTGACTTTCGAAGGCACTTGTTGTTGAATTCCAGCGGTAGAATTCACCAGAATTCGTGCTGTAGTTTCGATTCAAGTTCAGGTTAATGTTCAAATCTTTAATTGGTTCCAATGTCGCTTTCAATTGAAGATTCGCTGTATGTGTTGTTGTGAATTGTTTGTTCAAGTTTTCATTTTGCACCAACCAATTTTGATCTCTAGCAAGGGTGCTAACATTGTATCCATTGCTTCGACCTAAGACATCGTAACCTTGTTTTCCAAAGACAAATCCGGACATGCCAAGTGAATTACCATTCATTCCAAGAATGCTTGATTCTTGGTTGTATCCAGGCAACATAGTCCCATCGGTCAAAGTATAGGTTCCTGAAACGTTTCTTACACTCATAATCAGTCGCGCAACGAATCCACCAATTGGATTTACTTTTTCTTTTTCTTTCTCTTTGATTTGTTGTTCACGCAGTTGTTTGCGGTCGAAGCGCTTTTTCTGACGTTCATATTGTTTTAGTTCTTTCTCCGTCATTTCCTCAATTGGTTTTTCCGGTTTGAATTCAGGTAATTTCGTCGGACCCGGTTTTGGTTTTGCACCTGTGCCACCATCTCCACCGTCGTTGCCCAACTTGGAGTTGACATTGCCTTTCATTCCTTTTCCATCGGCGAGTACCCGTTTAAAGTAGGGAACTTTATTGTAAAGTGTCAGTAAATTCCCTTGCAGGGTCATGTTAATGGTTCGATTGTTCTGTACCGTATTTCCAAAAGCCGTTTGTCCAAGTGGTGCGCGCTGCCAATTGTAAGTTCCTGAGTATTTTGCATTTGCAGTAATCCAACTGGTAAGTGGGAATTTATCAAGGGGTACATTGTAGCTTACACTGTAGTTATGGGTGTAGTCCATTGTTCGACCAAACGTAGACATTTGTGAACGAATGGTATCCAAGAATTCATGGTAACCAGCAGGATTCGTTACGCGGTCTACACCATGATTCCCTTCCACAAAAATGGATTTGTTCGTCGCACTAAATGTGGTTTTTAAGTTCTTTGTCACATCGTATCCAATTTGATAATTGCGGTTCCAATCAAATCGTTTCAAATAAATGGGATCAAATTGGAAGGTTGGAACGATGATATTTCTCACTTGTCGCTCGTTGTAAATACGTGAGTAATCGTTTGTAAATGTGATGTTTTTCGGCAATAGGAAAAGATTGAAATCTTTAATCCATTTTAACCATGGTGATTTTTGAACTGGTTCCCATTTCTTAAATGGTTCAATGGCTTTTCCAGCAAAAGTATAATTGTAATTGAGTGAACCTGTCCAAGTTTTTGTTCGATCTCCCGCAATATTAAAATCGCGTTTGATGTTCTCGGCAAATGCGTAAGTTGCAGACCAATTTGAAATACTCCAAAACTGAGTTTTAGCTCCAGCTTTCGCTTCTTTACGCACATTGGTAAAGTTGTAAGAACGGCGCTCTGTAAAATCTTGGCCCAATTTTGCGCGTTCTCTTCGTGTCGCATTGTCGTAGCTTGATAATTTAATATCTGGATTGAACGGATCGTATTCAGGATTAATCACTCCTAATGAGTATCCATAGAAGAACGGCAAAGAAACCCGTGCTTGTTTTCCAAAGAATTGTCCTAATTGAACAGTTGTGTTCATGTCGAAACCAATTTTTTGGTTACGTTGACGGTCTTGTACACGACTATCTACACTTCCCCAGTTAATACCAGAGTAATTTCCAGAAGCCGAAACATTGGCAAAGTCTGCCAATTGAACTTGCATTTGTCCAACCGCGGCATCTCCACCGTCGCTTACGAAATCCGTTAAACGCAACTCATTGACCCAAACGTTTACACATTCTGCATCTCCCGCATCAGGCTGCCAAATGTTGTCTGGATCTGTTTTAAGTGGATTGCGAACACCAATCATGATGGTACGCATTCCTTGAAGGTTAGGACTTCCTTTGACTTTTAATTTTCGTTGTGGATTCTGTGGGTCAACTATTTCATACTCGTTAATGTAGGACACACCCGGAGCACCTTGCTCCACCTTTTTATTACGTTCCGTTTTCAGGTTGAGTAAATCGTCGAAAACAATTTCAATATTGTTCAATTCTGGCCAAATGGTTTCTGGATTGGTTGCGCCCCAATCCGTTACTTTCAATGGCAATTCGTATTCGTAGTAATTCTCCACGTAATCAGTTCCCAAACGAACGAAAACGGATAGTTCATTATCCTTCAATTGGTTTTGTACCACCGATTCTGCATGGACAAACATTTTCATTTTCTTGTATGTACGCACGTCGAATTGTACATTTCGGTAGGCAGCACGCGCATCTCCATCTTGAAGATTGCAAACTTCTAAGACCAAGGACTGCTCGTTCATTTGGCGTTGATATACTTGAGAAGGGTCAATTTCACGGGTGATTCCAGGAGGAATCACGTAGTTGATTGGTTGACGCTGTCCGTTTTCTTCAATGTTTAATGCCGCAATATTGAAGGTGGTTAAATTAGGGTCGGTTTGTACACTCAGTCCCGGTTGAGATAGATCTTGAGAGTATCTTCTCCATTCACCACGAATCAACTCTAGACGTGCAAAACGCAAGACCACTTCTTCGTCAAAGTTCTTCAAGTACATGCGCATGAAACGAATGGAGCGGAAATCTTGGATGCCATTTACGCGTTTTTCGAAGGATTTAACCGGTACTTTGAATTGGTACCAGGTCTCGGTTTTCGTACCGTTTTGATACACTTGTTTGTTCGTGATGTAATTGTTCCCAACTTGTTGAAGGTCGTTTGGACGCATACTAACACGGTATTGGAAATAACTTTCACTTTCCGCTAAGTTGTTGTCTTGATTGATGTCCTCGTTGTCCGGAAGGTTGCTCGCTTGGGTCGGATATCCCGCAGCATTTGCCGTATCGGACATCGATGTGGTCGGTGAATTTCCTTCCATCCCATTGTAACGCTTGTAACGTTTTAAGATATTCAACTGTTGACTATCGTAGTTGTCATCCAAATAATACGTGTAATCATCATTGGAAGGATCGGCAATCATGCGCGCTTTTGTTGCGGCATTCAAAGTTGGATTATTTTGTACCCAATTCACATATGCTTGATGTGCAGTGATTTCTTGATTGTCTTTCCATCCGTCAATTCCGACGTCTTGATTCTGTCTGGCAGCTGGATCGTTGTCAAATGCATTCACAACAATTTGTTGGGTAGAAATTCTAGACCATGCCGTCGTATCCATGTTGTCGCTGATCGGAATGTCGTTCGTTGCAGGCAATCCGTTTTCGAAACTTTTGCGTGAATCTGGAAGGACATCCTCCGAGATATTACCAAGGTTAAAATACAAATCCCCGCCAGTATGGAAGGTGTTTGGATTTTGGTTTTCTGCATCTTCGTTGAATGGATCCAAGACCCAGAATTGGATGAACTCAATGTTCGCAACCTCAAAGTCGTTCGTTGTCAGTCCACGCATGATTCCTCCCCAACGATTCTCTGGATTCGTAAAGTATCCAAGTGAATCCACCGTATTGGTAGTGTCGTAATTGTACATCCCACGTTCTGTTGGATAATATGCTAATTCTAAAATAGGAATGTTTTGAATCGAACCGTATTGTTGTTGCAAGTTCGGGAAGATATCTACCTGATTCACCAAGCGCATGCGGCTATCAGTCAACATCGCTGGATTCTGTTTGATGTGCTGCGGAGTCAGGGAATTACTTTGGTAGAAAACGGGATCAATGGTATACCATACAGTTTTGGCACGTTTAAATCCGGAGGACAAGTTTTTGGTACTTGCTTCAGGGAATAAATCCGGTTGTCCTTGTGGAATGGATGCCATTTTCCATGCGGAGAATTGTCTTAAATCGATGGCACTTTGACTCGCTTCAAAGTCATCCACGTATGAAGTTCCAGATTTGTTAATCGCTTTTGGTTGTCCAGGAATCAGGTGGGCGTATTCACCTGTCAAGGACAATGTAGACATCTGATTCGTTGAAATAACTGGAAGCATATCCACCAGTTTTGTTAAGATTGGGACATTTGTTCTCAAGGAGAAATCCGTTCCAAGAATGGTGTTTTTAAACGGCTCGTTCCCGAAGTCAACCTTTTGTGTGACAGGACGTTCCATCATGCGGATGGCCGTTGCGCCAATTTTAAAGTTCTCGCTCAAACGGTATTGGTAGTGTCCACCCATCATTGAACGCGCTTGGAATCCGAAAACGGAATTACTTTCGATGGTAATTTTAATCGGTGTGTTCGACTCTAGGATACCGGTGTTTAAGATTTTTACGCGGCTAAACGCGTAATCCACGGTGTAGTCCGTTCCTTCAATCAAACGAATTCCACCGGCAGTAACAACGACTGCTCCTTGCGGAATATTCATGACGTTTAACGGAATTTCAGAACTGATGGATGATTGGAATTCTCCTTTAAATACAAAGCGATTTTTACTTGGGATTTGTTGCGCTGCGGTTTTCGTCGAATCGTATAATTCAGTGTAAGCAATCTTGTTTACATTGACTTGAGGTACTCCCGCATCTTCAAGTTTTTTGGCAAGTGTTTTACCAAATGGTTCAATGGTACTGAAGAAGATGCGTCCATTTTTCTTGTTAATCGTTCCACCGTTATCGATTTTGTTTCCAACAACGTTAAATGGAGCAAAGTCAAACACACCATCCGAAAAAGGCTGATTGTTTTGGTTGATTTTGTCCATGTCCAATAAGGTCACAATCTGTTTTTTGTCCACCCCTGCAAACGGCATGAAAGGTTGAAGGACAGATGTTTCTTGGTTGTTATAGTACACATCAATTTTAAATCCTAATTGATCCACTTGATATGCTCCAATGGAATAGACGTTTTTCATCATCAAGTCCCAAATTTTGTTTTTTGGATTGGTGATGGTCGGCTTGATCAATTTCAAAATTAGGGCTTGCTGTCCACTCGCTCCATCCGTTGAAAATTCACCTACTTGATAGGTTTGTCCGCGGTAGGTATACTCATAAGCGACCGCTAAAACTTCATCGTTATTCAAGGCATTATTTAAGGAAATGTAGCCGAGTAAAGAGTTATAAGTAAATTCCGCTTCGGTTAATTTTCGTGCATTTTCCACTTTTTCAAAGTCCATTGCTTGACGGAATGGACCAGGTGCATTTACCTGTGTAGAAAGAGCTGTAACGGAATTGACGAAACTTCGAATCATAGGTTGATTCGCGGCCCAATCATAGAGTCCGTTCGCTTGGTTATCAGGAATGTCATTCGCTGCGTAACTTCCCGGATTTCCTTGACAGTTCGTCGGAAGAGCTTCCCCTAAATCAGAAAAGGCAACGATGTTGCGTGTATTCTCTGTGTTACTTGTTCGATTCGTTACCCAAACCTCGATACGCGTGATGAACATTGTTGAATTTACCATTGGCAAGGTTGACATCGCCGTATCGTAATGTTGCTGTTGGTATAAGTTTAAGAAGTAGTGTCGATTTGCTTCGTAATTGTCCGCTGTGATTTCAAATTTCTGAACTTGGGCTTTACCAGACACATTGATTTCTGTTCTTTTACCTTTGGAAGCGGCGGCAATTAAATCAAAGGTCGAACGTCCAAATTTCAATTGTGTTTTCACACCAAATAGTGTTTGTGAACCTTGAATCAATGAGGTTGGAAGATCTAACGTAACATTTCCCAGTGCTATTTTCTGAATGATTTCATCTTCTTTTCCGGTGTGTTCAATTTTGGAAATGTTTTCGAAATCAAAGTTTGCAGCCGTGTTGTATTTCATGTTCAGCTTCATCTTGGTCCCGATTTGACCGGTGATGTCCATGTTGATGTTCTGATTGAAATCGAAACGCGTGATGTTACGCTGTTTCATTGGAAGGAGTGGATTATCAACGCGAGAGTGATTTACTCCAAGTGATAATTCCAAGTTTCCACCCGGAATGATTTTAATTTCGTCTGAACCGAAAATACTCGTGAACGCTTTGCTACCAATTTTAATTGGAAGTTCAAAGGCACGATTTTCAGCAGATTGTTCTTCGATGATTTCTTGCCAATCCATTTTTTGCGACTTCTTCTCATTGTATTTGAGGTAGTCTTCCAAACTCATTTTGGATGGATTGCGGTAATAAAGTCCATTTTTACCTAGCGTTTCCTTGAATACGTATTGACCAGTTTCAGGATCGAACACAATGGTTTGTTGCATGGAAGTAGGATCTCCGAGGTCAAAACTCTGCGGTAAATTTTGATATGGATTCAGTGGATTATAGATGGGAAAAGGAAGGTTAATGCCATTTTGAGCGCTTGCATTTCCTGCATAAAACAAGGCAAAAAAAGCAATGAGCATTGCTTTAGCCGAGTATTTTACCGTACAGTTCATCAAGTAGTTAGGCACTAGTAGTTATTATAAATTCCTTAACGCTTCTTTAATTAGTTCTTCCACGCTTTGATTTCCAGTGTCGATTTTATCCAATACCTTTTCAGCGGACTTCTTATCGAATCCGAGGGAAACCAATGCATTTAACGCATCAAAACGATTTCTATTGTTCGAAGTGAAAATATTTTCTGAAGAAAGTTCCATTTTGGACACTTTACTTTTCAAATCAATGATGACGCGTTGTGCGGTTTTTGTTCCAATTCCTTTGATTTTTTGAATCGTTGCGACATCTTCGACTAAGATAGCTTGCGCAATTTCTTCCGGCACCAAGGAGGACAACATAATCATCGCGGTGTTTGGACCGATGCCAGAAACGCTAATCAAATGATTAAACATTTCACGTTCTTCTTTATTGGCAAAGCCATAGAGAATATGTGCATCTTCGCGAACAATCAACTTCGTAAATACTTGAACGGCTTCGTCGCTTCCCAATTGGGAATAGGTATTCAATGAAATTTTCACTTCATATCCGACTCCACCGCACTCGATTAAGAGGTCCGTTGGATTTTTTTCAATCAACCTACCGTTCAGTCTTCCGATCATTTTTCGTTGTTTTGTGCATCAATCACGGCAATCTTGATCATGTTGGAGATTTCTCTCACCGATGCACCAAGTTGCATGACATGAATCGATTTTCTCAATCCGATTAAGATCGGTCCAATCGCATCGACCTCGTTCATTTGTTGCAATAGTTTGTATGCGATATTTCCTGCGGACAAATTCGGGAAAATCAAGGTGTTCACTTCTTTATTTGCCAAGTTAGAGAATGGGAATTTTTCATTCATCAACTCTCCATTCAAGGCAAAATTGGCTTGCATTTCTCCATCCACCACTAAGTTTGGATGCGTTTCGTGTAAGATCTCCACTGCCTTCGCCATTTTTTCCGGATCTGGTCCTGGAGAAGAACCAAAGTTTGAATAGCTCAGCATGGCAATACGTGGGGTCATTTTTAAACGACGAATCATTTTCGCTACGTTCACCGTGATTTCAGCAATTTGCTCTGCTGTTGGATTCAAATTCACGGTCGTATCTGCCAAGAATAATGGTCCGCGTTTCGTGTTAAGAATGTACATTCCAGCTACAACATTGACATCCTTTTGCATGCCTATGGTGCGAATGGCAGGACGAACCGAGGAACGGTAACTTCTAGTGACACCTGTGATCATGGCGTCTGCGTCTCCGCGATCCACCATCATTGCGCCAAAATAGTTGCGTTCACGCATCAAGGAAATAGACTCGAATTCTGTCATTCCTTTTCGTTTTCGTTTTTCGAAGAATTCAGATCCATACATGTTTCTGCGGTTTTCTTCTTCGTCCGATTTGCAATCAATGATTTCTACTTCTGGTAATTCAATGCCGTATTCCGTCATCAAATCCTGAATTTTCTTTTTGCGTCCAAGTAAAATCGGGAATGCTACGCCTTCTTCGTACGCTTGTTGCGCGGCTTTCAATACTTTGATGTTATCACCTTCAGGGAAAACAACCTTTTTCGGATTGCCTTGCGCCTTAGTCGTGATGTTTCTCAGTAATTTGTTATCCAAGCCTAAACGACTTTTCAATTGATTCTCATAGTCTTCCCAGTTTTCAATCGGGAATTGCGCCACACCAGAATCCATAGCAGCTTTTGCCACGGCAGGAGCCACGTAATAAATCAAACGTGGATCGAGCGGTTTCGGAATAATTTGTTCGCGTCCAAAAGAGATGTTTTTTCCGCCATACGCTTCAATTACTTCTTCCGGAATGGTTTCTTTTGCCAGTGAGGCAATTGCCTTTACGGCAGCCAATTTCATTTCTTCGTTGATGCTTGTCGCACGGACATCCAATGCTCCACGGAAAATGTAGGGGAATCCAAGTACATTATTCACTTGGTTAGGATGGTCTGAGCGTCCCGTTGCCATGATAATATCCTTGCGAACGGACATGGCTTCTTTGTAAGAGATTTCCGGCTCTGGATTCGCTAATGCAAAAACAATCGGATCTTTGGCCATGCTTGCAATCATTTCTTTGGAAACGAGTCCAGCTTTTGACAAGCCTAAAAACACATCAGCGTTTTTAAATGCTTGTTCGAATGGAATATCCTTTGGGTGATTCGCGTAAAACGCTTTCATTTCATCCAAATCTGTTCGTCCTTTGTGGATGAGTCCTTTGGAATCGTACAAGTATAAGTTTTCCAATTGAACACCCAAAGAGTGATATAAACGTGCACAAGAAATGGCTGCTGCTCCGGCTCCGGAAACAACGATTTTCACTTTGGAAATTTTCTTTTTTGCTAGCTCTAATGCATTCAACAAGGCTGCCGAACTAATGATGGCTGTACCATGTTGGTCATCGTGCATGATCGGAATATCCAATTCCTCTTTCAAGCGACGTTCGATTTCAAAAGCTTCTGGCGCTTTGATGTCCTCCAAGTTGATGCCACCAAACGTTGGAGCGATGGCTTTCACAGTTTGAATGAACAATTCAGGATCTTTCGCGTCAATTTCAATATCAAATACATCGATGTCTGCAAAGATTTTGAACAACAAGCCTTTTCCTTCCATCACGGGTTTCGACGCTTCAGGACCAATATCACCCAATCCAAGTACCGCAGTACCATTGGTGATAACGGCAACTAAGTTTGCTTTGCTGGTATATTTGTAGACATCTGCCTTATTTTCGGCAATTTTTAAGCATGGCTCTGCAACGCCTGGAGAGTAGGCGAGGGATAAATCGCGTTGAGATGCGTAAGGTTTTGTTGGAACTACTTCAATCTTTCCTGGTTTTCCGGAAGAGTGGTAATCCAATGCATCTTGTTTTCTGATTTTCGACATTCCAATATTTTAGGGGAACAAATATACGAAAACGAGCCGAATAGGGAAAACAAAAAATCCTTGCAAGTCACAGAATCTAACCTGACTTACAAGGATTTTAATATGCTTGGAAAATTAAAGTCCTAATAACACTTCCAATGGATCTTTTGATCCAAAAATCATGCGCTCAGGATGTTCTAACATTTCTTTGACTTTTACTAGGAATCCAACGGACTCTTTTCCATCGATGATGCGGTGATCGTATGACAATGCCACGTACATGATTGGACGAATTTCCACTTTTCCGTTGATGGCTACTGGACGCTCAACAACGTTGTGCATACCGAGGATAGCAGATTGCGGTGGATTAATAATTGGTGTGGATAACATCGACCCGAAAACTCCTCCATTGGTAATGGTAAAGGTTCCGCCTGTCATGTCTTCAGGTGTGATTTTTCCGTCTCGTGCTTTGATTGCTAATCGTTTGATTTCGCGCTCAATTTCTGCTAGGGACATTTGTTCTGCGTTGCGCACAACAGGCACCATCAATCCTTTTGGTGAAGACACAGCAATTCCGATATCGGCATAATCGTGGAAAATCATTTCATTCTCGCTGATTTGTGCGTTCACTGCTGGATACAAGTTCAATGCTTCCGTTACTGCTTTTGTGAAGAAGGACATAAATCCTAAATTCACTTCGTGGTGTTTTGCAAAGGCGTCTTTGTATTTCGCGCGCAGGTCCATGATTGGTTTCATGTCCACTTCGTTGAAGGTCGTCAACATCGCTGTTTCGTTTTTCACAGAAACCAAACGTTCTGCGATTTTACGACGCAACATGGACATTTTTTCACGGCTTTGGTTGCGAGAACCGCCCCAAGCTTTTGCGGCATCGGTAGAGAATCCAGCTGACATTGCTTCGATGACATCTTGTTTCGTGATGCGTCCATCCTTTCCACTCGCTTTCACTTGATTCGCAGAAACATTGTTTTCTTTCATCATTTTTGCTGCCGCTGGTGAAGCTGAGCCTGCTGCATATGAATCTGTTTTTATTGGATCTGGATTCGGTACTGGAGCTGCTTTTTCTTCCTTAGCTGGAGCTGCAGCTGGAGCAACTTCTGCTGGTTTCGCTGCTGGAGCACTTCCTGCGGGACGTGCCGCTGAAGTGTCGATTAAACAAACGACTTGTCCAACTTTAACCACATCACCTTCCGCTGCTTTCAGCGTAATGATTCCGCTTTCCTCTGCTGGAAGTTCAAGTGTAGCTTTATCTGAATCAACCTCGGCAATTGCTTGGTCTTTTTCTACATAATCACCATCGGAAACCAACCATGTTGCAATTTCCACTTCTGATATCGATTCGCCCGGACTTGGGACTTTCATTTCTAAAACAGCCATTTTTTCTCTTTTTAGTTCTAGTATTATTTCGCGTAAGCAAAGATGTCGCTAAACAATTTTGCCAATCTTATTTCATGTAATTTTTTTGATCCTTCTGCGGATGCAGCGCTTGCTGAACGACAAATTCCTTGAATTGGAAGGTGACGCATGCTCATTGCGATGTGTGTCCAAGCTCCCATGTTAGCCGGCTCTTCTTGTGCCCACAATATGTTTTTCGCTTTGTATTTCGCTAGAATCGCATCGATTTGCTTTTGCGGCAATGGATACAATTGTTCGATGCGCACGAATGCCATGTTTTTCACACCTAATTCAGCCGCTTTCACTTTCATTTCATAGTAGAATTTCCCACTACAAAGCACGACAGTGTCCACTGATTTCGCTGTTGCTGTTGGATCGTCGAGTACTTCTTGGAAAGAACCTGTTGCCATTTCGTCCAAACTGGAGGTTGCCGCTGGATAGCGCAGCAACATTTTCGGAGAGAAAACGACCAACGGTTTGCGGAAATCGCGTTTCACTTGCCTTCTCAACAAGTGGAAGTGGTTCGCTGGTGTGGACGTATTGACAATTTGCATGTTCAAGTCTGCACATTGTTGCAAGAAGCGCTCCATGCGTCCAGACGAGTGCTCAGCACCTTGTCCTTCGTATCCATGTGGAAGCAACATCACCAATCCACTTTGCGTAGCCCATTTGTCCTCTCCAGCGGAGATAAACTGATCCACCATGATTTGTGCGCCATTGAAGAAGTCTCCAAATTGTGCTTCCCAAATGGTCAAAGAGTTCGGTGTAGCCAACGAATAACCGTATTCGAATCCAAGTACACCATACTCAGAAAGTAGGGAGTTGTAAATGGAGAAGTTTGCTTGTTTTTCAGAAAGCAAATTCAAGGTTTCAATTTCTTCTTCGGTGTCCTCCGTTTTTACTACGGCATGACGGTGAGAGAAGGTTCCACGTTCTACGTCTTGTCCAGAAATACGAACCGGATGTCCTTCCGTTAATAAGGTCGCATAAGCCAACATTTCTGCAGAGCCCCAATCCAATTTATCTTCTTTGATCGCTGCTAAACGGTCTTCAAAGATTTTGGCAATTTTACGGAAGTATTTTTTTCCTTCTGGTAGTGTGGAAAGTTTGATTCCCAACTCCAATAATTTTTTCTTGTCTAAACCTGTTTTCGGAGAAGATTCAAAATCTTTTTCATTTCCGTGGCGGTATTTTTCCCACGTCAAACTCAAGAAATCGTATACAAGTGCTTTTTCATTTTTGCGCGATGCCGTAAACTCATCTTCCAAGAATTGTTGGTATTCTTCTTCGATGCCTTTTGCTTCTTCCTTCGATAAGATGGCTTCTCGTTCAAGTTGCTCCAGGTAAATGTCTTTCGGATTCGGGTGTTTCGCAATGATGTTATACAATTTTGGCTGCGTGAATTTCGGTTCATCACCTTCGTTGTGTCCGTATTTACGGTAGCACAATAAATCGATGAAAATATCACGGTTAAATTGTTGTCTGTATTCCATTGCGATTTCGATGGTTTGAACCACCGCTTCGATGTCGTCACCGTTCACGTGGAATACTGGACACAAGGTTGTTTTTGCTACGTCCGTACAGTAGGTGGATGAACGCGCATCCAAATAGTTCGTAGTAAATCCAACTTGGTTGTTCACGACAATGTGAATGGTACCACCTGCGCGGTATCCATCCAATTGTGCCATTTGAATGGTTTCGTATACGATTCCTTGTCCGGCAACGGCAGCGTCTCCGTGAATTAACACCGGACAAACCTTCGATTCATCGTGGAAGACTTGATCGATTTTCGCACGGGAAATCCCTTCAACTACCGTATTCACCGCTTCTAGATGCGATGGATTCGGTGCTAATGTTAAACCAATTTCTTTATCCCCGTTGATTTTAACGTGAGAAGTAAATCCTTGGTGGTATTTCACATCGCCATCGAAGTATCCTTCAAAGTCGAATTGTTTCCCTTCGAATTCTGAGAAGATGTCACGTGGACGTTTCTCGAAAATGTTTGTTAAGGTATTTAAACGTCCACGGTGTGCCATTCCCATTACGAAGTATTCAACTCCGAGGCTTGATCCTTTTTGAACGAGTGTATCCAATGCTGGAATTAAGGCTTCACCACCTTCGATAGAGAATCGTTTTTGTCCAACGAATTTCTTTCCTAAAAACGCTTCGAATCCGGAAGCTTGATTCAATTTTTTGAAGATTTGAATCTTGCGGGTTTTATCGAAACTTGGACGATTATTCAATTCGATTTTATGACGGAACCAATCGATGCGATCTGGATCGCGCATATAGATGTATTCAATTCCGATGGATTGACAATAGGTCAATTCCAAATGTGCGATGATGTCGCTCAATTTCGCTGCACCAATGCCAATTTCTTCACCAGCTTGAAAAACTTCGTTCAAATCGGCATCTGTTAATCCGAAGTTCGAAATTTCAAGGGTTGGTGTATATTTTCTTCGCTCGCGAACGGGATTCGTTTTCGTGAACAAGTGTCCACGCGTTCGATACCCATTGATAAGGTTTAATACCTTAAATTCTTTGAGGTAGTTTTCAGGAATCACTCCTGTTTCTTCGTAGTTTGTTCGTGCGAAATCAAATCCTTCAAAGAACTTGCTCCAACTCACATCTACACTTTCGGGGTTCTGACGGTACTGTTCGTACAGGTAGTCGATGGCATTAACATCGGCATTTCCCACATATGAAATTTTATCCATGCGCTTCAATCCTTTTATTGCTTGACAAAGTTAGGGATTTGAGTGGCAAATGAAGGAAATGTTAAGCCTGGATTAAGAACCAAGTTGGTCATGAATTCAAAGTGGATTTCCACGTTTTCAAGGGAATTGGCGTTTGTTGCGAATCACTTGGATGTTCGATGGAATAAAGGTTTTGGATTAATTCAACTCATACAAACACCCTCGGGCCCGACTTTTTTGAATGTTGGGAATGGTTCCTTGGAATCAAAAACACCGCAAAAAAAGTGCGAAGTAAAGTGAATTTATGATTCTCATCCTTTTCCGAGAATGGTTAGGTCATAAAAAAAGGCTCCCATTGGGAGCCTTTTCTATCCATATTTGGATTGTTTATTTTTTCACAAAACGTTTTGTCACGGCGTATTCATCCGAAACGATTCTGATTTGATACATACCTTGCGCTAAGTTAGCGGTATTCATTTTCATGGTAGCACCTTGAATTGCTGGCACCACTTGAAGTACTTTTCCACTAAGGTCTAAGATTTCAATGGTATTCACTGTGGCATCTGTGTTTTTCAAATCAACGAACAATTCATTGTCTGTTGGATTTGGATATACGCTGATAGCCTCCAATGGATTCTCATTTAGTCCGCTTGATGCTGTAATGTTGATCATGTAATCTTCCACTTCACCGTAAGTACTTTGTCCACATGGGTCAATTGCACCATCCACGGAGTAGGAAATACGAACGCGCATTCTCACGTTTCCAGTTGCAGCACTTGTAGGTACTGTAAAATTGAACACGTTTGACCATCCTGCAGCAACTAAAACATAAGCTACTTGCTCTCCTGGATCACTGAAGCTATTATTGTTGTTGAAATCAATCCAACCAGCAACTTCATCATCTGTGTATGCTTGTGCGGTTTGACCAACAATACCTGGTAAAATAGTGATGTCATAAGCTGTTCCTTTTGAAAGGGTAGTGGAGATGTTTGTGTAGTCTGCGTATCCACCAGCTGAACATGAACTTGTATTGTTAATGGTATTTAAGGTAACGGTATTGATGTACTCGTCACATGTTGCAGATGAACCTGCACAAGGACCAGTCATTGCCGCAACGATGATGTAATTGTTTTTGATTTCACTGTCAGAACCTTGTGCATTTGTAGCAGTCAAGGTTACGGTATATTGTCCAACAGTATTGAATGTAATTTGTGGACTTTGGCTCGTCGCACTTGTTCCACCTGCATAAGCCCAACCTGTAGCGGGAGCAACCGTCCATGCCCATGATGTTGGGACATTTGTAGATAGGTCTGTGAATGAAACAGTCGTTCCTGGAGAAACGTTTGTTTGATTTGCTACGAAATTTGCCACCGGTGGAGCAGGAACAACCACTGAACATGGATCAGAAGATCCAGCCAATTGAAGTACACCTGAATTTGTCGGGTCAAGCCAAGGTTTTAACTGCACATTGTTCGCTGTACCGTTGCTTGTCCAGTGGAAAGCAACTTTCCCATAGGAATCAGGAGCGGTTTGCGAGGTACAATAAGAGCCTCCACCTGTCAAGGTTCCAATCACATATCCTTGTGAACTATTGAATAACGGAGAACCTGATGAACCACCTTCTGTCACACCGTATCCATTTGAGTTAGATGTCCAAGTGACTCTCCAGTGTGAACCTGTCGCCGTTCCCCATTGTGTACTTACCGTATTTCCAGAGAACGTGGAGATTTTTTTGATGTCACCTGCTGGATGGTGAATTCCAACTCCACCGGTAGTTGCGGCAGGATTCGCATTCCAACCATTCCAATAAGCGTTAAAAGCAGCTGATTTTAATTGGGTAATCACAGAAGCTTCATTCGATGCGGTTCCCATTTTTACTAATAAGAAATCCGATCCTGAATTTCCGCCGCCATCGTTTGCATCCGCAATGCGCAAACAGCCGGTGATAAAGTGACTTGCTAAGGTTCCAACAGCCGTTGGATTCGTACATGTTGGTGCTTCATAGCCAAAATAGAATTTCCATTGTGTCATGTTTGCTGCTGTAGCGCTGACACCACAATGTAATGCTGTTAAGAAATAAGGTTTGCAGTCTGCGGCAGTGTTGTTAATAAGTGTTCCTGAACACCAACCTGCTTGTGCTCCTTCTACTACGTATAGTCTCGCAACTCCACGTTTTTGATTTTGCCATGCGTCACCAACTGGAGAACAATTGACGTTTACTTCACAGGCGTCTGATTCATTGATTTTTTGTGCACTTGGATTCCCAGTAGAACGGTAGTTGTACATGATGCGATCGATGTAGATCTCAGATGGAGTCGTGTATTTCGGCTCTGTTAAGGTCAACATGATTTTATCTCCAAAACACAAGGCAGCATTTTGACGGAAATGATCTTGAACATCTGCAGCGGTCATCAAAGGATGAACATCTTGTCCTTTCATGTTCTGAATGCGTAGGGTAGAAGCCCCATACAATTTAAACGTTTCAAACAAGAAACTGATTGCTTCTGCGTTTGGCGCATGGACAATTAACTGCCATTGGCGATCACCGTTGGAAAGGGTCGTCCAGAGTCCACTGTTTTCTGTTGTGACGTTCATTAAACGCGCAACAGCAATACGGTAAAGCAATCCTTGCTTGTCTCTCAAGGCATCTTCCTCGGCAAGTTGAGCACGGTCTGGCGCTTCTACTGCTCGCACGGGAACATTTTTGGAGATCTCAAATTTGTTGATTGTCGACATGTAGGATTGTCCGAACAGATTCGAACTCACCATAAACGCCAACAATAACGTTGATAGTACTAATTTTTTCATGGTTTAATAGTTTGTTGTAATTTCACCCCAAAAATAGAACTTTTTCTTAATTTTCAAAGGTATGTTGCGTGTTTGTTTAGTAGAAGATGAACAAAGTTTGATTGAATTGATTACCCTCAATTTAGAAATGGAGGGCTATCATGTTCAGTGTTTTACCGATGGACAAACAGCACTCGAAGCATTCGAAAAACCATTTCATTTTGACTTAATTATCCTCGATGTTATGTTGCCGCACGTGAATGGTTTTGACCTCTGCCGAGAAATTCGCAAGCACGATGCGTCACCCATTTTGTTTTTGTCGGCCAAAGGCACTACCGCAGACCGCGTGGCTGGATTAAAATTGGGTGCCAATGATTACTTAGCAAAGCCATTTGACTTAGAAGAATTGTTATTAAAAATTCAAATTCTCACGCAAGGACTCATCAGCACAGAGCTACAGAAATCGATGAAAATTGGTCGTCTCACGGTGGATTTTACCACCTTCAATGTTTCGAATGAGCAAGGACAAAACATCCATGAATTTTCGAAACGCGAAATTCAATTATTGGAATTATTTCATGAAAAGGAGGGAAAAGTGGTATCGCGCGACGAAATCCTTGATCGCGTATGGGGTGCAGATCAATTCCCAACTTCGCGCACGATTGACAATTACATTTTAGCTTTTCGAAAATTGTTTGAAGTGGATCCTAAAAACCCAAAACACTTCTTTTCCATTCGAGGAGTAGGATACAAGTTTCTTTCTTAGTGCTCAACAGCACCAAGCTCTTCCGGATTGTGCTTGTGCTTAAAGAGCAAAGCAAACAAAACCGCTACCGCTAAGCAATATCCAGCGAAGGTAATCCAAGTGAAATGCCAGTTGGTAGATCCGTCAGCGTTTGTGAAGTATTGATCAATGATCCAGCTGCTAACGATGGTCCCAAAGTAAGCGCCGAATCCATTGGTCATCATGATGAACAATCCTTGTGCGCTTGAACGCATGCTGGAATCCGTCGTTGTTTCGATGTACATGGAGCCAGAAATCAAGAAGAAATCGAAGGCCATCCCGTAAACGATGCAAGACAAGACAATGAATATGCTGCCCATTGGCACCATTCCGAAGGCGAAAAATCCATAACGTAGTACCCAAGCGAATAGGGCAAAAAGCATCACGTTTTTCATTCCGAAACGCTTCAAGAAGAAGGGAATCGTTAAGATGAACACGGTTTCAGAAACTTGAGAAATAGAATAGATAATCGTCGAATATTTCTCTACCACAGAGCCTTTTTCAAAGCCACTTAAAAAGGCATCACCGTACATATTGGACAACTGCAATGCTGCTCCAAGTAACATCGAGAATAAGAAGAACAGCGCCATTTGATAGTTGCCAAATAAGCGGAACGCATCGAGTCCGAGTTGTGATGCCAGTGATTTTTTCTCGCTATTTTTCCCCTGCGGGGTACAAGCGGGTAGGGTAAAGGCGTACAAGCCAAGTAAAATGGCAATGGTTCCTGCGATGACAAATTGCATGGAATTATCTTTGCTTCCAGACAAATTCGTAATCCACATCGCTGCGATGAATCCAACGGTTCCCCACACACGGATGGACGGAAAGTCCTTCACCACATTGCCATTAAACATGTTTAATATGCGGTAGGAAACGGAATTCGAAAGGGAAATGGTGGGCATGTAACAAATCATCCCGGCGAAAATCACCCAATACAACACGTCGTATTCAGGCATATGAGCAAAGAAAGGAACGTTTTCTTGAACAAAGGTCAAATTGGGAATGAGCAACAAAATGCTTCCGTAACAAATGTGCAATAAGCCATACAGTCGTTCGGCGCGCATCCATTTATCCGCAATGATTCCAATAATCGAAGGCATTAAAATAGAGGACAAGGCAAGGGTAGAGAAAATGGCTCCGAATTGACCGAAGGTCCAACCTTTACCTACTGTGCAATATGTTCCAATCGTGGTTAACCAAGCACCCCACACGAAGAACTGTAAAAAGCTCATGGTGGTGAGTTTGAATTTCATCGCACCAAGCGATGTACTAACTGCGTCTGTTGATTTCATCGCGTATTTTTGAGGCTAATTCGTAATCTTCATTGTCAATCGCCTCAATCAGTTGCTGGGATAAATCCTCTGAACTGACATCTTTCCACTCGTTACCGTCGGTTGTTGTTGCCGAAACTTGGTCGTCGTCATCGTCAAAGTCGAATGAATCCGTGCTATCGTTTTCTGCACCACCAACTTCATCCAGAATTTGTCCAAGGGTGAAAATGGGTGCATTGAAACGAACGCCAATGGCAATCGCATCCGATGTTCGGCTGTCAATTTCGGTCAGTTGTCCGTCGCGTTCGCAAATCAACTTTGAATAGAAAACACCTTCGTGAAATTTGTAAATCAAGATTTCTTTCACCGTCACCCCAAACGATTTGCAAAAAGATTTGAATAAATCATGGGTCAATGGACGTGAAGGAACCATTTTTTCTAATTCCACAGCAATCGCCTGTGCTTCAAATCCACCAATGACAATCGGTAATTTGCGTTTTCCAGCGACCTCAAGTAGGGTCAGAACGTACGAGCCAGACTGTGTTTGGCTGTATGCGATTCCGGTGATTTCCAACTTGACTTTCTGCATAAGGCTTGTTTCTTACGAAGATACGTATTAATGTTGAGCTGCTTTGAAGCGTTTTACCGCCTCTGTTAAGCGTGGAATGACTTCAAATGCATCGCCAACGATACCGTAATCTGCTGCTTTGAAGAATGGCGCTTCTGTGTCGGTGTTCACGACAACGATCACTTTCGAACCGTTTACTCCGGCTAAATGTTGAATTGCTCCAGAGATTCCAACAGCAATGTACAAGTTTGGACGAATCGCCACACCTGTTTGTCCAACGTGCTCGTGGTGAGGTCTCCATCCGATGTCTGCAACTGGACGCGAACAAGCTGTTGCTGCGCCAAGTGCCGTTGCTAAATCTTCGATCATTCCCCAGTTTTCTGGACCTTTCAATCCACGTCCTGCGGAAACCACTAATTCTGCTTCCGGTAATGGAATATTTCCTTCAGGTTTTTTCGTTTCAAGTACTTTAATGGCAGATGCGCCAGCTAATCCACTTGTTTCTTCAACGCCACAAGCGCTTCCTGATTTTTCCGGTTGAATGCTGTTCGGCAATAAAGAGATGATGCGTTTTTCACTCGCAACTTTCACGTAACCCACTGCTTTTCCCGAGAATACGTTCACTTTAATCGAACCATCTGCTTCTGGAATGGCAATCGCTCCTGCTACGAGTCCAGCTTTCATGCGCATCGATAAACGTGGCGCTACCGCTTTTCCATACACATCGTGTGAGAAAATCACAGCTGAAGCGGAAACTTGATCTGCTACGGCTGCGATTAAGCGTGCCAATTGTTGTGGATCTTCTCCATCTACGGAACGATCAACCAATACTTTTGCTGCGCCGTATTCACCTAATGTCGCTAGGACATCATTCGATGCAGCGCCATTCGTGATAACGGTCACATCACCACCTAATTTTTTACCGTAAGTAACTGTCTCTAAAGCTGCTTTAGAAAGTCCAGTTGTTGAATTGATATATACGAGTACCATGATCTTTTCTTAAATAACTTTTGCTTCGTTGTGTAATAATTCGACAAGCTCATCCATGTTGGATGGGTCGATCATCTTCACAGATGATTTCGCATTTGGCATGCTGTACGATACGTAGCTGCTTAAATCTTCTACCGCTTCGGCAGGAATCACTGTTAATGGTTTCGTGCGAGCGGCCATGATTCCACGCATGTTTGGAATGCGTTGTTCTGCCATTCCTTTCGCACAGGAAACAACGGCGGGTGTAGAAACTTCTACCACTTGCACACCTCCAACGATTTCGCGTTCTAAGGTCAATGTTGATCCGTTTGCATCTAATTTTGTTGCCAAGGAAACAAAAGGAAGGTCCATTGCTTCTGCAATCATTCCACCAACTTGAGATCCGTTGTAATTGATGGTTTCTTTCCCCGTCATCACTAAGTCGAATCCTTTTGCCTTCGCATAACTTGAAATTTGCATGGCAACGTAATAAGCGTCTTTTGGATCCGCATCAATGCGTACTGCTTCGTCCGCTCCAATCGCTAAAGCTTTGCGAATGACTGCTTCGTCTGTAGCCGTTCCAACGGTGACAATCGTCACTGAACCACCAATGGTTTCTTTTAATTCCAACGCACGAACAAGTGCATACCACTCATCGTATGGATTAACAATATATTGAACTCCATTTTCATCGAACTGCGTACTATTGTTGGTAAACGCAATTTTAGAAGTGGTATCTGGAGCTTTACTGATGCAAACCAAAATATTCATGTTCTAAATCTTTTAAAAGTGATGCAAATTTAAGGAAATTAATCTACCAAAACAGGACAATTATCTCCAAGAAATAAATTTAATAATTCAATACGAGAGCGAATATCACGGAAGAGAAAAAAGTCAATAATGCGACCTTCTTCAGTTCTGAATCAAGATGAGCAGGGACGCTTGTTAAAAACACTTTTTTCAGGTGAATAAACAAGAAAACACTGGGAATCAATGAAAGCAACAAAAAGGGGTTATAGGATACTCCCGCAAGTGAAAAGACGGTGGTCCACCAAGTAAGTGCGCCGGTAATGATTAAAAATGCATGGTAGAACTTTCCTTTTTTGAAGCCCAATTGAACAATCAAAGTATTTTTTTTCGATTTTCGATCGTTTTCGATGTCCCGAAGGTTATTCAAGTTTAACACCGCTGTGCTCCAAAGTCCTATGGTAATTGCTGGAAACAAGGCCAACCACTCAAAGCTTAATCCATACAATTGAAAAACGCCCAAGACGCTTACTAATCCAAAGAAAATAAAGACCATGAGGTCGCCTAGTCCACGGTAACCGTAAGCATTTTTTCCAACGGTGTAGGTAATGGCTGCAAGGATACATAGTCCAGCGAGAATCAAATAGAAAAACAAGGCTTGGGAACTCAAGTTAGCGGCACTGATGTAAATCAAGCTAATGGCAGATAACATCGAAATAACTGCGGTGATGAAAATGCCACGTTTCATTTCGACCTGTGTCAGTAATCCAGCTTGAATGGTTCGTTTCGGTCCAACGCGGTGTTCATTGTCCGTGCCTTTTTGGCTATCGCCCAAGTCGTTCGCGAAATTGGAAATGACTTGAAATCCGATCGTCGTTAACATGGCGAGTGCAAAAATGCGTCCGTCCCATTTATCCAAAACTGCGGCCAATCCTGATCCGACAATGATTCCAGAAACTGAAAGCGGCAGTGTTCTCAACCGTGCAGCGTTCAACCAAGCTTTTAATTTCATGCGTTTTTGCGTTTAAAAATGGGAACAGTGGAGCAAGGCTCACCGTACATGATGGACTGAACCACTCCTTGTAAGTGTGTCAATAAAGTGACCATCGCGAACTCAGGAGCAGCGATGTCACTGCAGCCTTTTACGATGACTTTTCCATCTTGGAATGCGCTTAAATCAATCGCGTTAATGGCCTCTGAAATCAAGGATTTTTCGAGGTCAAGCTGTGTGCCAACCACGACTTTTTTTGCGGTGTTTTGCAATGCGGAAGCGACCAACATAAACGCCCACGTTGGGACAATGGCATCCGCGGAGCAGTAAATAAATACCGCTTTTTGTTCATAGACCGTCCAGTCGTTTTCTTTGATCCACGTACGAAAATCTTTTTCCTTCAAGACAAGTCCTTGCCAAAGTTGTGCTGCCAAGTCGATGCCGACAATGGAAACGCGCGGTTTGTAATCCGCGAGGTCCAGTTGAATGAGACCGCTATCTTTTACTTTGTTTTTGATTTCGTCCATGCGACAAAGATACGTCAAGTTCGAAAAAGGAAGTCGAATTTTTTCAAGACAGTCTGTCAGTATTTTCTCCTAGGCATATCTTTTGACAATCCATCGTCATGCAACAGCAAGCACCTTTCGAATCTCACCTGAGAAATGCCATTCCACCAGCCTTGGTGGTGCTTGTCTTGATGTGGCTATGCTATTGGGCGGATTTCCTTTTTGTTTATGACTTTCACCAGCTCGGAGTGGTGCCTAAGCAACTATCTGGACTCAAAGGCATCTTTTTTATGCCGTGGATTCACGCACATTCAGATGCCAAGCACATTCTCAATAATTCGGTTCCGGCTTTCTTGTTAATTACCTTGTTGTTTTATTCCTACAAGGAAATTGCGCTGAGGATTCTTTTGTTCAGTTGGTTTTTCACGGGTCTTTTGCTTTGGATTTTCGGACCAAATAACGGCGCCCATCACATTGGCATGAGTGGAGTGATCTACAGCCTCGCTGCTTTTTTGTTTACGTCGGGAGTCCTGCGGAAATATTTGCCGCTACAAGCGCTTTCTTTGTTCATCGTCTTTTTATATGGTTCGATGATTTGGGGAATTTTTCCAACGAAGGAACGGATTTCCTGGGAAGGACACCTCAGTGGAATGATTGTCGGGGTGGCCTTGGCGTTTATCTACCGTGCACGCGGACCCCAGCGTCCGAAGTACCAATATGAAATTGAAAAAGAATTAGGCATCGAACCGCCAGATTTGGAGGGAATGTACCTAGAAAAATTGCGCATCCAGGAGGAAGAAGCGCGCCTCCGCGAAGAAGCCTTGCGGAATGTGAGCAGCGAGATTCACGTGCATTACATCTACACGAAGAATCCACCTGAACCGGACAAAAAACCGGACTAAGCGCCGTGTTTTTTTCGAGAAAGTAAACGGAAAATGGTCCATCCGATGGCCACACCTAAGGCATTCGCCAGCGCATCATACCATGACTGTTCGCGTCCAGGAACGAATCCTTGCATCCACTCCATGAATAGACCGTAGCCAACACAAAACAGCAGTAAACGGACGATTTTTGAACCGCTGTGGGACGATAATCCACAAAACGCCAAGGTTGCATAGGCGATGAAGTGATTGATTTTATCGTTACTCTGAATTTCTACGCCTGATTTCGGTGGAAGTAAACTCAGTATGGTAATCCCGATAAAAACAATGATCGTCAACGCAAGCCAACGCTTATTCCAATTCATATCCGAGTTTTTGCCCTTTGTCAATCGCTGGAATGCCTTCCGTCAACCAAAGTGGCGCAGGTTTTCCTTGTAAGTAGTGATCGAAGAATTGACGCATGCGGATGCTTAAATCGAATTTGTAGGGAAGCTTCGTTAGGTTGTGGTCGTCATCGTTGTAGTTCAACATCCAACACGGTTTTCCGAGTCGACGCATGCCGTTGTACAACTCAAGTCCTTGGTACCATGGAACAGCTCCATCGTGGTCATTTGCCATGATCAACAAAGGCGTTGTGACCTTCGGTAGGTGAAACAAAGGAGAATTCTCAATGTACAAGGCTTGTGCATCCCAAATCGTTTTTCCGATGCGGCTTTGGGTGGACTCATACTGGAATTGGCGGTTTAATCCAGATCCCCAGCGGATTCCACCATAAGCAGAAATCATGTTTCCGACAGGTGCTCCAGCCATCGCTGCGGCGTAGCGATTGGTCATCGTCACCAATTGTGCCGTTTGGTATCCACCCCAACTTTGTCCTTGCAAGCCCATGCGTGTGGAATCAATCGGAAAATGTTTGATGAGGTAATCCGTTGCACTCATGATGCAATTATATGCCGATTTGGCAGGATGTCCAATCTCGTAACGGATGTCCGGAATGAAGACAAAATATCCTGCTGATGCGTATTCCGTTGGATTAATCGTACTCGCTGAAGGACGCGGTCCTTGATAGTTGTGCAGGTTATCGGAGCTCAATTCGTAGTAATACAGGATGAGCGGATATTTTTTCGTAGCGTCGTAATCCGCAGGTTTGTAGAGAATTCCCTCGAGTTGTTGTCCGTCGTATGCTTTCCATGGAACGATTTCAGCTGTTGCCCAGTTGTAATTCGCTTGTTGTGGATTGGTCACGGACAAAATAGCTTGTGGTTGGTACTGATCGTTCAGCAATTCCAATTCTGGGTAACGCGAAACGGTCATCCAACGGAAAAAATACCAATTTTTAGATGGCGCTCGTTCGATCAAGGAAATGCGTGCAGGAATTTGAATGATTTGACGCAAACCGTTTGCTTGACTTGCATCGAAGTGATGTAGTCCTTCTTTTTTGGTGGAAAGTTCAAAGCTCGTCGCATAGCAATCACTGAGGTCAACGTACACGCTGTCCGATTCCCATTTCACCAAGTCCATGCGGACTTTGTTTTTCGTCGCCCACTCATTCGTTATTGAACGTAAGCTCTGAGAGCTGATTTGATAATCCCATAAGTCGAAGCGCGATTTGAAATACACGTGATCTTCGCTGCGGTCAAAGCCAATCCATCCTTCTGGACCTGCTTCCATCGGTTGACCGTTGAGGTCTTCGTTCCAGGTGATGTCCTTGCGGGATGCGTTTATTACGCGTGTTGTTTTCGTTGAAACATCGAGTAGAACGGATTGATTTTTCTCCGGTAGAAAATACGTGAAGTACCTTCCTTTTGGCGACAAGATTCCGGGATACGAAAGTCCTTTTCCGATTAATTCTATCGAACCATCGATGAAAGAAATGCGGTAGACATCCTCCAATCCGGGGGACTTCCATTGTTGTTGAATGGCGTAGGATTCGTTGCTTGTCCCAAGTACGTAATCTCCAAGTTCCTGATCGGATACGCGCACGCTCAAGGTGTCGTTGCTGAGTGGAATGATTTTCTCATTGTCGAAGCGGAACACGTACAAATCGCTGCGTTTTTTCGCTTGATTCAATTGCACCAATTGTTGAGCTTGAATCTCCTGGTCTTGGTAATGCCAGATATCTACTTTCACTTTTTCCGATTCTAACAAAGTATCTTTTACTTCTGCCTTCACACGGTCTGTTACACCAAAGAACAAGAAGCGTCCATCTTGAGTAAAGATTGGCGTCCGGTTTTCAGAGATGCCAAGTTTCCTATCGAAGTCAGGTGTGAGCGTGTCGCCAAAGGTCCAAGATTTTTCGCTCACCAAGTCAAACAACATCAAGTTGAATTGCTTTGTTTTGCTTGTGTCGTTGCTGGCAAAGAAGGCGATTCGTGTTCCATCTTCGTTCCACACCGGTGTTTCACATGCGGTATTTCGGTCAAATTCTTTGATGAGTTTTTGCGTGGACACATCATAAATGCGCACTTGAGAAGAATCGTTTTTAAGCTTTTGCTGTGTGACAATCGCCACGTATTTTCCGTTTTTCGGCAAGGAATATTTCGTCACATTCGCTTGCTTCCAGGAGTTTGTGGTGGTCCAAAGTGTGAGTTGATGTCCATCGCTTTTTGGTTTTTCAGCTGGCTTTTCTTCCTTTTGGAATCCATGTTTTTGCAGCCAATTCTTTTTGATTTCCGGCGCTGGTTTTGGACTCACTTCCGATAAATAGGCCAAGACGGACGCATCTTCCGTGACTTGGAAAGATTTCAGTTTCGGGATTTTAATCAGGGAATCGTTCGCTGTCAGGTAGATGTACAAACTATCCTTCGGCCATTTTTTCTTATCGACTTTGTTCAATTCACAGTTGCGCAGGGTATCAAATCCCGGAACAACTTTCCATGCGATGAATTGTCCATTTGGATCCAATTGTGCATCCTTCGCGCGCTTCAAGGAATCGTGTTTTCCCGTTGCACTTTGATACCAATGCAGGTAACCGTCACCAACAAGTGGATTGATTTCGTAGGTAATCCATTCGCCATTCTGACTAAACTGTTGTTTTTCCAAGCGTTTCCATTCTTTATAGGCTTGATGATCGATGATTTTTCCTTGACTCCATGCGTGGGAAAGTCCAAGTAGGAAAGCGACTAAAATGACCTGTTTCATTGCTTAGAAGTTGATTTCGAGGTGAGGTATACGCCCGTAAAGATAACGAACATGTAGAGAATTTTTTCCGCATTAATCGTGTGACGGTAATCGTCCGACCAACCGATGTACGCAAAGAGAAACGTGAACAGCATCACCATCACCGGTTGCGTGTAAATGTAAGCGCTGGAAATCGTCGCGCTGAGGTATTTGAGTCCAAAAATGGTCAAGAGGTAGGTGAGGAACGTCACGCCGATGATGACGTAAATGATTTTCATCCAAATGACGTTGGAAATCCGTCCGAAATCCGTTTGTGCCAATTCCTGCAGAGTAGGAGGAAAGAGGAGTACGAACAGTAGTCCAAAGGTAAAGACCCACGTAATGACTTGAATCGGACTGTATTTTTTCATCAATGGTTTCGCCAATACAAGGTAAATCGCATAACTCAGTGCATTGATGAACAGGAACAAGTCACCTAAGCGCGAATCACCCATTCCGGTCGATGCTTTCAAGGTGAGTAACACGGCACCCGTTGCACCCAAGGTAATTCCTGTCAGTTTGAAGGCCGTAAGTCGTTCTTTCAGGAGAAAAAAGGATAAAATCACGACAATAATCGGATTCAAGGCCATGATGATACCCGAGTTAAACGCCGAGGAAAGGTTCAGACCATGAAAGAAGAACAATTGATTGATCGCCACGCCGAAAAGTCCACAAACGGCCATCAGCAGGAAGTCTTTTCCTTCGATTTTCGAGCGTTTGCTCATGCTGAGAACGATCCAGAAAAGCAGTGTTGCACCCGCCGCGCGAAAAAGTATGAATACCGTTGGACTCAGAAAATCCGGCATAACGCCTTTCGCGAGTACGTGGCTTGCCCCATACAGGACATTGACCAACAGCAATGCGATGTGTGCTTGGGTACTTTTCTCTTTCATTTGGCAAAGAAATTCCATCGGGATTTCAATACGGTTGAACGATAATGATCGAGTTTTTCCGTAATGTTTTGCAAGGCGAATTTTGCATACAACTTCGCCGTTCCTTTTCCTTGTTTGTAGTCCATTTCATCGGCAAAGATGGGAATTAATGCTAAGAAATGGATGGTTTTATCACCAACCTGCAGTGGTGACAATTCCTCTGTGAGTTCAATGGGATTCGAAAGGATAAAATGGTTTTGTTTCATGGTCGGAGAAATCGGAAGTATGTCCTTTCCCGTTGGCAAGGTATGTCCGTGTCCGAGCCACGTGTCGTTCGAAATCACGTAGTTTTTTAATTTCGTCAACCAGTCGAAGACCCAATTCATGTTGACATTCGCTTCATCCGCTAAATCCCAATAGCTGGGAATCAAGACATACAATTCTTTCCATTCTTCTCCGACATGCTTCTCATGGACCTTCATTTGAAAATCCGATAATCCAGTCGTCATTAAGATGCGTAGCTCCTTCGATCCTGGCAAGGTGATCAAGTAGTATGAATCGTTGTTGCGTTGGATGGTTTGGATTTGAGTTGATCCGAAGCGATTGGAAAGGGAGTCATGTATTTGATGCATGGTACAAATATAATGAATCCTGCAGGGGAAATTTTTTAGGAATTTTGGATCATGGGGAAGACCCTTTGCAGGGCCTTTGTATGGATGTTCGACCCCTTCAGGGTCGGGGGTGGAGCTAAAGGAATAGTTGAATATGGGAAGATCCTTTGCAGGATCTTGTATGGATGTTTGGCCCCTTCAGGGTCTGGGGGAGGATCAACGGAAGATTAACGCACAAACTGGGTAACAGTCGTAGAAATCATTTCACCTCGATTAAGGATATTATGCGACCCTGAAGGGGTCAAATCTCCATAGCTAAAAACGATGGACGGTAATCCACGACCCTGTAGGGGTCGAATTTCAAACGGTTTAACAATAAACGAATGAACTCGGCGTTAATCAAAAAAACAGATGTCCACATACACGCAAATTTGTTACCACCTTGTCTTTTGTACGAAATCCCGAAGGAAAACCTTGATCAAAAATAATAGAGACAAGTTGTTTTATTACCTCATTGGATTTATCAATGCCAAAAAATGTTTTATTTATCAGATTAATGGCGTGGAAGATCATATTCATGTCCTAGTAGAGATAAATCCTACAATCTCTCTCTCCGCTTTTGTGAAGGATTTTAAATTGGCCGCTTCCCATTTTATCAGGAATGAAAAATTATTTCCAGATTTTAATGGTTGGCAAAAAGGATATGGGGCGTTTACAGTAAGTCATAAAAGTATATCTTATGTTGCCAATTATATTGCGAATCAGGAAGAGCATCATCGTAAAAAGAGTTCAAGAGATGAATTTATTGGTTTTTTGAGGGAGAATGATATTGTGTTTGAGGATAGGTATATTGAATAGGAAGACCCTTTGCAGGGTCGGAAAGGCAAGTTCTTAGAGTGAGCGAAAAGAATCGAGGATGTTGCCAATGCTAGCAGAGATAAATCCCGAATGATCGAAAGGAAATGAAAGTTGAAGGTAGCCGCAGGTTTTTAGGTGCAGGTCGGAACCAGTGAGGTAGGAAGCCAGGTCGGAAAGTCCTTCGTTGTGTCCGATGAGTAGGATGGTTTCGGTACTTTGCTGATGCGTGAGGAAGTTCAGGAGTGTTTGTTGGGAGGCGAGGTAGAGTTCGTCGTGAAAGGAAATCGTTGCGGAGGGAAAAAGATCCGCGATTTCGGTCCATGTTTGACGTGTGCGTTGCGCCGAGGAACAAAAAACGCGGGTGACAGCGATCGGACTTTGTGCCAATTTGGACTTCAATTCCGACAGTTGTTCGTAGCCTCGTGGGAGTAGTTCGCGGTCGAAATCGCGTCCTGTTGGACTCACCTGATTCGTTTTGGCATGACGCAAGAAGTGAAGGATCACAGGCGATTGTTTTTCAAGTTCAAGGCCTCGATGTGCTTATAGATGGATAAATCCAAGCTGCGTTCGATCATCATCAAATGTTCCATGCGGTGACAATCTGTTCCGAGGAAATCGACTTGCTTGTTTTTGATCAATTGCTCGGCCATTTTCTTTACGCCGGGACCGTAATGTCCGGTGAGGGAATTTAAGTTGACTTGTATGAGGATGTTTCGCTCGCGCAGTTCATCGACTTTCTTGAAATCCCCGAAGTAATAGGGATAGCGTTCGTAGTGCGCAATTACTGGAACGTAGCCTGCGACTTGTAAATTGAATAAAGCTTGCGCTTCGTATTGGGACGGACTCAAAAATCCGAATTCCATGAGGACAAGATTCTGTCCGAATGAAAGGATCTTGTTTTGCTCAATCAAAGGCAAAAACGTCTCGTCGCAGTAGTATTCTGCCGCTGCTTCGATTTCAATGGACATCCCTAAGCGCTGAATTTCCGCTCGGACATCGGCTAATCCACCGAGGATGGTTTCTGGTGTATTCGGATGAACATCGTTCAAAATATGCGGCGTCGTGATCACCTTGCGAAAGCCCATTTGCTCGAACTTCGCCAACATAGCAATCGTATGATCCATGGACGGCGAACCATCATCAATCCCGGGAATCAAATGACTGTGCATGTCGACCCCCAGTTGACTTAAATCGTATTTGGAGTTGGAAGAGGTGCCGAATAGTTTAGTTATAAAGTTCATTGTTTTTAGTTGTTGGTGGCTAGTGTATCAGTGACTAGTGACTAGTGTGTGAGTGCCGAGTGCTTTGTGAACAGAGTTGGAATCGTGGGTCATTTACTACTATTTACCTCAAGCTCCGCCGCGGCGGAAGCACACAAACCATTAGCACATTTTTCTTAACACTTTAGTAGATGGGCATAATCATACCTATCCAAATCCTCCTGTGAAATGAGCGCTCCTTTTTCGATGTCAGCCAAACTTAATTCCAACATCATTTTCTGCTCTTTCGTTAAAGACCGCCTAGCGCTGTTTGGAGTCTCTTGTGAAATAAATTCTTCAATTCTATTCAAGTACTTACGATCCGTTATAGCTAAAATACGGTCGATTATTCCGTTTCTAAGTTGATCAATTTGACTCATATGTTTTCGTTTATTACCTAAAGATAATCATTTTTGTTTTTCAATACGCTTAGTTGGTGGCTAGTGTGTCAGTGCTCAGTATTCAGTGAACAGTGTCGGAATCGCGGGACTTTAGCACATTAGCAGTCCGCCGCGGCGGAAGCACATTGGCACATTCCCCTTAGTACATTATCGTTTATCGTACATCGTCGCATAGTATTCCTGATAAGCCCCACTCGTCACTTTCTCCACCCAATCTTGGTTTTCTAAATACCAGTCAACGGTTTTGGAAAGTCCTTCTTCGAAGGTGATGGAAGGTGTCCAGCCGAGTTCTTCTTCGAGTTTGGAAGCGTCGATCGCGTAGCGTTTGTCGTGTCCTGCGCGGTCGGTAACGTAGGTGATCAGTTGTTCGGACTCACCTTGTGCGCGACCAAGTTTTTGGTCCATTAGTTGGCATAAAAAGCGCACCAGTTCGATGTTCGTCCACTCGTTTAGTCCACCCACATTGTACGATTCACCGATTCTTCCCGTGTGGAAAATGGCATCGATGGCACTTGCGTGGTCTTCCACCCACAACCAATCGCGGATGTTGTCTCCTTTGCCGTAAACAGGCAGCGCTTTTTTGTGCTGAATGTTATGAATCATCAAGGGAATCAACTTTTCTGGAAAGTGGTGACTTCCGTAGTTATTCGAACAGTTGGACATCTTAATCGGAAGTCCGTAGGTGTGGTAAAAGGCCATCACAAAGTGATCGGAAGATGCTTTCGAAGCCGAATATGGACTACGTGGATCGTACGGTGTGTGTTCCGTGAACAAGCCTTCGTCTCCTAAACTTCCGTATACTTCGTCGGTGGAAACATGATGGAAAACGTGTCCTTCTGTTCCCTGCCATGCGTCTTTCGCTGCTTGCAGTAAATTCACGGTTCCAACGACATTCGTCATCACGAAATCCATTGGACCTTCAATCGAACGGTCGACATGCGATTCCGCTGCCAAGTGAATGACATCCGTCACCGCGTACTTTTGGAAAAGCGCACGAATTGCACCTGAATCAACGATATCCACGCGTTCAAAACGGTAATTCGGATGATTCGCCACGTCGATGAGGTTCTCCAAATTCCCAGCGTAAGTCAGTTTGTCGACATTCACGATGAGGTAATCGGGATAATGCTTCAAAAAACGACGAACAACATGTGATCCGATGAATCCGGCTCCGCCGGTGATGATGATTGTTTTTTTCATGTGTAATGTTCTTTTCTATTTTACCATACGGCATGCCCGTAAACCCACAGAGCATGCCCTGTGGCTACAGGGACCAATACGTTAAATCGTTTATTTTTCCACGGTAAATGCCTTTCACATCAACGAATACACCTTTGCCGTCTTTCATCATTCCTTTGAAATAATGTTCGTCGAATTGACAATATTCTCGGTGATTAACGGCTAAAATGATCGCATCGTAATCCTTGCGGATGTCTGTTGCCAATGCCACGCCATATTCGTGTTCCATTTCGGAGGAATCTGCGTGTGGATCAATCACATCGACGTTGATTTGGAAGGATTTCAATTCGTTTACGACGTCAATGACTTTCGAATTTCGGATGTCGCTTACGTTTTCTTTGAAGGTCGCTCCCATCACCAAGACATGTGCTTCTTGGATCATTTTTCCTTGTGCAATGATTTTCTTCGCAGTTTGCTTACCGATGTAGAAGCCCATGGAATCGTTGACATAGCGACCGGAGTTGATCACCTTCGAGTGGTAACCCAGTTGCATGGCTTTGTGTACCAAATAATACGGATCCACGCCGATGCAATGTCCACCTACCAATCCTGGGTAGAATTTCAAGAAATTCCATTTTGTCCCAGCGGCTTCGAGGACGTCAAAGGTATTAATGCCCATCTTGTTGAAGATGATCGAAAGCTCGTTCACCAAGGAAATGTTGACGTCGCGCTGTGTGTTCTCGACGATTTTCGCTGCTTCTGCTACTTTGATGCTCGTCGCGCGGTGCACACCTGCTGCAACCACTAATTCGTATGTTTTTGCAATCTCATCTAGCGATTCTTCGTCGCAACCGGACACGATTTTAATCACATTTTGTAAGGTATGTTCTTTGTCCCCCGGATTGATGCGCTCCGGTGAATAGCCAACTTTGAAGTCCTCCGGGAATTTCAAGCCAGATTCTGCCTCCAAAATCGGAATACAGTCCTCTTCCGTACATCCTGGATACACCGTGGACTCAAATACCACGTAATCGCCTTTTTTCAAGACTTTTCCCACCGTACGACTCGCGCCCTGCAAGGGTTTTAAGTCCGGAAGGTTCGTTTCATCAATCGGTGTAGGAACGGCTACAATGAAGAAATTGACATCCTTCAAGTCGTTGATATCCGCTGTAAAGGTAATGTCGCGGTTTTCGAAATCCGCTGCCTCCAATTCACGACTTGGATCCTCTCCACGACGCATCATGTCCACACGTGCTTGGTTGATGTCAAATCCAACCACCTTCACACGCTTCGCGAATTCCAAGGCAATCGGTAATCCGACATAGCCGAGTCCGACGAGTGCGAGTTTTGCTTCTTTCTTAATTAGGTTTTCGTAAATCATACTTTAGTAAATTCGTTATTAGTGACTAGTGCTCAGTGTTGTATTCCGCTCTTCGCTCTCAATTCATTTGTTCGTCTCTAACCTTGTAAATTCTCTCAATAATCTCCACGACTTTCATTCCTTCCAAGGCGTTTGTGGTAGGGGAGGTGCGGCCGTTTAGGGAATCGATGACGTTCGAAATCATGTAATTGTGATTTGCGGCAGATCCTTTGTAGGGACCGTAGTCGTTTCCTGGATTGGTCGGTGCTAACTCCGGCATCACGTAATCGGTGATGTTGCACACTTCCACTTCGTTCATGTATTGTCCACCGATTTTCACGGATCCATTTTTTCCGATGATCGTCATGGAGGACTCTAAATTTTGATTCGCTACGGAAGTCGAATAGTTCAAGGAACCCATTCCACCGTTGAGGAAATCAAAGCTCACGAAGCCTGAATCTTCGAAATCTGTGTAGTCTTTGTGGTTGAAATCCGCAAACTTCCCTTGAATGTTGTCGATGTCCCCGAACAACCAGTACATGATGTCGATGAAGTGACTGAACTGTGTGAACAAGGTCCCACCATCCAAATCTTGTGTGCCTTTCCATCCACCTGCTTTGTAATAGCGCTCGTCGCGGTTCCAGTAACAGTTCAATTGTACCATGTAAATGTCCCCAAGGACTTTTCGGTCGATCAAATCTTTGATCCATACGGATGGCGGCGAATAGCGGTTTTGCATCACGCAAAATACTTGCTTCGACACCTGCAACGATTTGTAAATGATGCGCTCACAGCTTTCTTTGGATAATCCCATCGGCTTTTCACAAACCACGTGTTTTTTGTGCTCCAAAGCCATCAAGGCTTGTTCCGCGTGTAGACCGTTTGGCGTACAAACGTTCACCACATCGAATTCTAGTCCGCTCGCGAATAGTTCATCCATCGACGCAAAAAACGGAACATCGAAATCCAAGGCTTGGCATGCTTCCTTTCCACGTGGATCGACCAACGCAACCAATTCTCCTTCGGCATCACGACGGATCATTTCCGCATGACGTTTTCCGATGTGTCCAGCGCCGATGACGGCAAATTTGATTTTTGACATAATTTTATTGTTTGTATAGTCCACAAGGCATGCCTTGTGGACTACGGTAATATTGCATTTTATTTATGATCATCGATTTGTACGCTCAGGGCATTCCCTGAGTCTACCAATCGATATTTTTGCCCACTTTCCGGGCATTCGGCCATTCCATTTTCATCAAAATTCAATCGGTGGCCGTATTCGGACATCCAACCGATTTGGCGTGCGGGATTTCCCACAACCAACGCGTAATCTGGAACGTGTTTTGTGACGACCGCTCCTGCGCCGATGAAGGCGTAGCGTCCGATGTCGTGTCCGCAAACGATGGTGGCGTTGGCACCAATGCTGGCTCCTTGTTTGACGATCGTTTTCAGGTAACTGTCGCGGCGATTCACGGCACTGCGTGGATTCATCACGTTCGTGAAAACCATCGAAGGACCCAAGAACACGTCGTCCTCGCAGATGACACCTGTGTAGATGGAAACGTTGTTTTGTACCTTTACATTGTTCCCCAAAACGACCTCCGGAGAGATCACGACGTTTTGTCCGATGTTGCAGGAAGAACCGAGGATGCAGTTCGGCATAATATGCGAAAAATGCCAGATCTTGGTTCCTTCACCAATCTGACATCCTTCATCGATTACCGCCGTTTCATGTGCGAAATACTTCATTTACTTCGTAATGTATTTATCAAAATTATAATGGTCCGTTTCCATCAGTTCCTCTTGCGATAAACTTTGGAAATAGGCATAGGTGCGTTTTAATCCTTCGCTGCGGTCGATTTTTGGCTCCCATCCGAGGATTTCGCGCGCTTTCGTAATGTCGGGTTGACGCTGTTTCGGATCGTCAACCGGTAAGTCTTGGTAGATGACCTTTTGCGTCGTTCCCGTCAAGGCGATGATTTCCTCTGCGAATTGTGCAATGGTAATTTCCGATGGATTCCCAACGTTCACTGGATACGGATAGTCGCTCATCAATAATCGAACGATTCCTTCCACTAAATCATCGACGTAGCAGAATGAACGCGTTTGAGATCCATCACCAAAGATGGTCAAATCTTGTCCGCGTAGGGCTTGCCCGATAAACGCAGGTAGTACGCGTCCGTCGTTCAGGCGCATGCGTGGACCATAGGTGTTGAAGATGCGCACGATGCGTGTTTCTACGCCGTGGAAATTGTGGTAGGCCATCGTGATCGCCTCTTGGAAGCGTTTTGCTTCGTCGTAAACGCCACGTGGACCCACTGGATTCACATTTCCCCAGTAATCTTCTGTTTGTGGGTGCACGGTTGGATCACCATATACTTCCGACGTGGAAGCGATGATCAATCGTGCTCCTTTCGCTTTCGCTAATCCAAGGCAATTGTGGATGCCCAAGGATCCTACTTTTAAGGTTTGAATGGGAATCTTCAAGTAATCGATTGGACTCGCGGGTGAAGCGAAGTGAAGGATGTAATCCAATTCTCCAGGAATGTGGATGAATTTCGAAACGTCGTGGTTGTAAAACTCGAACTGTTCCAAGGGAAACAAGTGCTCGATGTTTTTCAAGCGTCCGGTGATCAAATTGTCCATCGCAATGACGTGGTAGCCATCCTTGATGAACCGATCACACAAATGTGACCCTAAAAATCCGGCTGCTCCGGTGATGAGTACGCGCTTCATATTATTTTTCAATTAACTGACGACCGATGCTCGAATAATAGAACCCTTTTTCGTTCATTTCGTCTGTTTCGTATAAATTTCTTCCGTCAAAAATCACGGCATCCTTCAATCTGTTTTTCAACTCGTTGAAGTTCGGATTTCTAAAGATACTCCATTCTGTGCAAATCAATAAGGCGTCTGCTTGATCCAATACACTGTATTCATCTGCTGCGAAGGTAATTTTGTCGCCCAATAAACGCTGCACATTTGGCATCGCTTCTGGATCGTACGCGCTTACGGTTGCTCCCGCAGCAAGCAAGGAATCAATCATGTACAAAGCCGGTGCTTCACGGATGTCATCCGTATCTGGTTTGAAGGCCAAGCCCCAAACGGCAATGTGTTTTCCGGTGAGGTCCCCGCGGAAGAAGTTCTTCATCTTTGGAAACAATTTTGTTTTTTGGTCCTGGTTGACTTCCATCACGGCGTTGAGGATTTTGAAATCGTAGTGATTTTCTTTTCCGGATTTCGCCAATGCTTGCACGTCCTTCGGGAAGCACGATCCACCGTAACCGATTCCTGGGAACAAAAAGCGTTTCCCAATACGGCTATCAGAACCAATTCCGATGCGGACTTTGTCCACATCTGCGCCAACCACTTCACAGAAATTCGCGATTTCGTTCATGAAGGTAATTTTCGTTGCCAAGAAGGCATTCGCAGCGTATTTCGTTAACTCCGCAGACTTCTCATCCATGAAATAGATGGGATTCCCTTGACGAACGAATGGTTTGTACAAGCTGTCCATGATTTTGCGTGCACGCTCATCGGAGGTGCCAATCACAACGCGGTCTGGTTTCAAGAAATCACTTACCGCATATCCTTCGCGCAAGAACTCTGGATTCGAAACCACAGCAAATTCTACCTTTGCATGTTCAGCAATCGCTGCGGTCACTTTGTCCGCTGTTCCAACTGGAACGGTGCTTTTATCGACAATAACCTTGTAGTCGGTCATGATTTTCCCTAATTCCTTCGCAACACCCAAAATGTACGATAAATCCGCGGATCCATCTTCTCCTGGAGGTGTCGGCAAAGCGAGGAAAATGATTTCTGCATCTTTGATTCCCGCCGCTAGGTCTGTGGTGAAAGTTAGGCGTCCCGCTTTGATGTTACGCTCAAACAATACGTCCAATTCTGGTTCGTAAATGGGAATTTCGCCGTTTTGCATTTTGGCCACTTTGTTGGCGTCGATGTCGATGCAAATGACGTTGTTGCCTGTTTCAGCAAAACATGTTCCGGTTACTAATCCGACGTAGCCGGTGCCTACTACTGCTATATTTTTCATTCGTATTTTTTTGTCCGTATTCGCGGTATTCTGTAGGCCGCAGGGCATGCCCTGTGGCTACGGTGTATTAATGTTTATTTCCAAAAAACGATTTAACCGTGTCAATTATAAATTCCACCTGTTCTTCATCCATTTCTGTGTGAATCGGCAATGAAATCACGCGATCGGTTAGCCAGTCGGTGGTAGGTAATTCGGTATTGCTGCTTCCGAAGGCGGCGAACATTTGTTGTTTGTGCGCTGGAATCGGATAGTAAATCATGCTTGGAATGTCGTTTGCGGTCAATGCTTCTTGTAGGGCAGCACGACTGGCGTCTTCGAGGATCAAAGTGTATTGATGGAAAACGTGTTTGGAATCGTCGGCGCGGAAGGGAATGCGGACTCCTGGAATGCTCGCGAATGCTTCGTCGTAGCGTTCGGCTACTTCGCGACGTGCGTCGATGTAGTTGTCCAGTTGGCGTAATTTCACTTCTAAAATCGCTGCTTGAATGGTATCCAAACGGGAATTGCAACCAATGACTTCGTGCACGTATTTTTGCTGTTGTCCGTGATTGGCAATCATCTTGATTTTCTTCGCGAGCTCGTCGTTGTTGGTACACAAGGCACCCCCATCGCCGTAGCAACCGAGGTTTTTGGATGGAAAAAAGGAGGTGCAGCCTATGTCACCAATGGTGCCCGTTTTTACTTTTTTTCCGTTGGTCAAATGGTAATCGGAACCAATGGCTTGCGCATTGTCTTCGATGACGAATAGGTTGTGTTTCTGTGCGATGTCCATCACGGCGTTCATGTTCGCTGCTTGTCCGTAGAGGTGAACGGGAACAATGGCTTTCGTTTTTGGCGTAATCGCTGCTTCGATCGCTGTTGGATCAATGCAAAAGGTCTGTGGATCGACTTCCACGAACACGGGTGTGAGTCCGAGAAGGGCGATGACTTCTGTTGTGGCAATGTACGTGAAACTCGGTGTGATGATCTCGTCTCCTGATTTCAATCCCAATGCCATCATGGCGATTTGCAAGGCATCTGTGCCATTTGCACAAGGAATGACGTGCTTCACGCCGAGGTATTCTTGTAAATCCGCTTGGAAACGGGACACGGCTGGACCATTGATGAAATGTGCGTGTTGAATCACGTCTTGAATCGCCGTGTCGATGGACGGTTTGATCTTCTCGTACTGAGAAACTAAGTCCACCATTTGTATTTTTTTCATCGAATCCTAATTTTAAGTAATAAAAAAGGCGATCAATTGACCGCCTTTTGTAGTTTTTGTTGCGGATTAACGAACAATGGCAAATTGCACACGACGATTCGCCGCATCAACTTCCAATGTGTTACCTGCATATTTCGTTTCTTTCTTCCCTTTGTATGTAATCACTAGGCGACTTTTGTCGGCGCCTTTTTTCGTCAAGTAATCAACGACAGCGTTTACACGTGCTTCTGATAATTTGTTGTTCACTTCATCTCCACCGTCGATGTCAGCGTGACCACTAACTGCCATTTTTTGGTTAGGATTAGCAGCCATGTAGCTTACGACTTTGTCCAAGATTGGTAGGTAAGTTGGGTTGATGTAGAACGATCCTTTCACGAACATGATGTCGTAGATTCCGTAATCGATCAATGTTTTCGCGTCTTTCTCAGGAGAATGTTCTTCTGGACAACCTTTTACGTTTCCTTTCACTGTTGGACACTCATCTTTACCGTCTACGAATCCGTCTCCGTCTGTATCTATGGACATCAAGTCTGGAGCTTGTGTTGGAGAAACTGATTTTCCAGTCACGTCTACCATGTTTCCAGCCGGTGTGTTTGCTTCTTGGTCAACTGCATTGATGACACCGTCTTTATCGTCGTCACCCAATTTCGCTGCTGCCTCTTTCGCTTGTTTTTCCAAAGCCGCGATGCGGTTCAAGTCTGCTTGATTCAAACGTGGTGTGTATGTCCAGTCTGCATGTGTTTTCGCTTTTCCAAAATAGTAGCTAAATCCAACCGTTGCTGTTGCGTAGTATCCAGAGAAACCACCACCTTGAACCGGTGTAGCTTCGAAATCGAAACCGTGATTTTGACGAATGTTACCCATGAAGGAAACATCTGCATTGATGCTCAAACGCTCGTTTACTTTGTATTGCGGTGTCAAACCGATGATTCCTTGAAGCATTTCGTCAACGGACCCTTCTTTTGTGCTGAATAATTGTTTTGGACCAGTTGCTAACGTTTTGTTCCACATTGCCGCGTAACCACCACCCATGTGCAATAACATTCCCCAACGAGTGGTGAAGTCATTCATGTGTAATAGGTCTGTTAAGTTGAATGTCGGTTGAATAGAAAAACGCAAGGCATTTGTAGCTGGGTGTCCGTCAACAAAGTTGAAGTGATCAAATCCAGCATCGAATTTTAATCCAACGCGGTTATTGAACATGTAACGAGAGTTTAACTCGTAGTGTGTGAACTGATAAATATGTGTCGTATGGTTCGTGTTGTGCATTCCATCGTGTCCTCCAATGTTGAATCCCATCGAACATTTGTTATAGTCTTGAGCAGATCCAATAATGGAAATCAAGCTAAAAAAGGCGAAAAGTAAACGTTTCATAAGCGTATTTTTTTAACAAAGGTACATATTTCGTTGTAAATCTTTGATTGAACTTGGATTAATACAAAATATTCTTTCGTTTCTTAAGACCTTTTAGTGTTTGTTTGTTGTCCAGTCAGCCGAAGTAAGGGCGTTTCCGAAGTAGTAATTGATTCCAATAGTTGCCGTTGTGTATGACCCAGAAAACAGTCCGTCTTTCGGCGCTGACGCGAAGTCAAAACCATTGTCCTGCATGAAGTTACCATTGAAACTAACATGCGCATTGACTGCCAAGCGCTCGTTGATTTTAAATTGAGGATTTAAGCCCAACACCAATTGCGGCATTTCATCGATGGAACCTTGCTTGAACTTGAATAATTCACGTGGGCCACTGATCATTGCCGTGTTCCACATCGCGGCATAAGCGAATCCAGCGTGTGCGAAAAGCGACCAGCGACAGTCTGCTTTGTGCCATCCAGCGAGTTGACTCACATTAACACTTGCCTGAAGTGAAACTTGAGTTAAGTTTGTTTTTGGGTGTCCATCAGTGAACGAAAACTGGTCCATTCCGACGTTCATTTTCAGTCCAAAACGATTGTTAAACATGTAGCGTCCACTTAAATCGAAATGTTGTGTCGGAAGCGCGTTGATTTCATGTGTAGTTTTGCTTGCGAAGTAGTGTCCACCGGCGTTAATCCCCAATGAGAATTTGTTGTAATCTTGTCCAAATCCAAGGAAAGAAAATAGGATAAAATAGGCGAAAAAGAGGTTTTTCATAGTGGTTAATTTAGGCAAATATACTGGTTTTAAGTTAAACTTGTGATAATTAGAAAAACTTTTATAAAACAAAGTATAATTGGTCGTGTTATGAATAAAAAATGACGTATTTGGCCATGTTAAGAAGGTGTAAAAAAGAGATGAAAACAATATAAAATAGCTTGGTTTTATTGGGTAAAAACAGGTTGAGATTGTTGTTTGAATTTAGCAAGAGGGATTTATTTTGAAAAAATTACAATTCATAAGTAAAAATTAAGGTAAAATAGGCGAAAAAGGTTATATTTGCATAGTAAACCGCCTATGAATTTAAGTCATACACAAAGCATACAAGCTTCCATGTACCGTAAGCCTTCACTTGATTTGAAGTGGTATGTGGTGTATACCAAGCACTTAAGTGAAAAAAAGGTAGCGGAACGACTCGCTGCCTTGGGAGTGATTCATTACTTACCCGTTTACACGACTATCCGTCAATGGAGTGATCGTAAAAAGAAAATCGAAAAGCCTTTAATCAATTCTGTGGTTTTTGTTCAAACGAGCGAACGCGGACTGAATGATCTTTATTCCGTTCAGGGGATTCAAGGCGTCTTAAAATATTTGGGTCGACCAGCGATTGTTCAAGAACATGAAATCCAAAACTTGCGCATATTGTTGCAAGAGGTACATGTGGACGAACTTGAGCAGGTGGACATCCAAGCTGGAGATATGGTGCTTGTCACCCGCGGACCTTTTAAAGGTATGCAGGCTTGTGCCATTCAGCAACAAAATTCCATGCGTTTGATCATCGAGATTAAAAACATGGGGGTAGGGTTTTCGGTTAACGTGCCGAAGAGCTACGTGAAACGGCTTTAGGCGCGCAGTCGCCACTGTTTTACGGAAAATTGTTGGTTAGTCAATGGGACTAGCTGCGGCGAAGCCGTGTAAAGTTCGTGGAGCGAACTTTACTAATGTGCTAATGTGCCAGTCTGCCAATGTGCTAATGGTTTGTTCCGCTAAGGCGAAACAGTTTTCGGTTAATCGCAGAAATAGAATACGGAACCACATTTTACAACAGACCATTGTAGAGCGTAGGGCATGCCCTGCGCCTACGAAGATTTCCAGGGTAATAGAATCAACCCTGTATGATAGAATACAATCACGAATGGAAATGACCCTAAAGGGGTCAAACATCCATACAAAAAACGCATATTCTTTGAACCACAACCCTGTAGGGGTTGAATTTTTTTAAAAAAAACATTGTAGACGCAGGGCATGCCCTGCGTCTACGAAGATTCCGGATAATTATTGAAAACAATCACCAAAAATTCTAACATCTACGTTGCTGGCCATAAAGGCATGGTAGGCTCGGCCATCTGGCGTGCGTTGCAAACCGCTGGCTACACAAACCTCATCGGGAAAACCAGCCGTGAATTAGATTTAAGAAATCAAGAAGCTGTGCAAGCGTTTTATGCCCAAGAAAAACCAGAGGTAGTCATCGACGCTGCGGCGAGAGTAGGGGGGATTTTAGCGAATAACAATTATCCGTATCAGTTTTTGATGGAGAACATGCAGATCCAGAATAACTTGATCGATGGTGCTTTTCAAGCGGGAATCGAAAAATTCATCTTCTTGGGAAGCTCGTGCATTTATCCGAAGTTGGCCGCTCAGCCTTTGGTGGAAGAGTGTTTGTTGACGGCGGCTTTGGAACCGACGAATGAATGGTACGCTTTAGCAAAAATCAGTGGGGTGAAAGCCTGTGAGGCGATTCGCACCCAATTTGGACACGATTACGTGAGTTTGATGCCGACGAATTTATATGGAACCCACGATAACTTTGATTTACAAACTTCTCACGTCTTGCCAGCAATGATGCGTAAGTTCCATGAAGCGAAGCTGAATGGACACGCACCTTTACAACTGTGGGGATCAGGGACACCCATGCGGGAGTTCTTGTATGTGGATGACATGGCAGCAGCCGTAGTCTTTGCATTGGAAAACACCTTGCCAGAACACCTGTACAACGTTGGGACCGGCGTGGACCTCACCATCAAAGAATTGGCCTTGCTCATTCAGAAAGTGGTTGGGCACGAAGGAAACATCGAGTGGGATGCATCAAAACCAGACGGAACACCACGCAAGTTAATGGATGTCTCCAAGCTGAAAAAGGCAGGATGGCAATCCACCACCTCCCTCGAAGAAGGAATCGCACTGACCTACCAATGGTTATTGGATAACCAAACAACATTAAAAGAAGTTAAGCTAGATTCTTCGAAAAATAATTAACTCGGTGTTTTCGTTAGATTTCAGGAGTAATCCAGAGAGAGAAATAAGACACTAAAAACAAAATTTGTTCGTTTCAAGTAGTAAAACTACAAAGATGGAACTGAATGAATTAACAGAAAAAATACTTAGTGCAGCATACGAGGTGCACTCGGCTTTAGGTCCAGGATTATTAGAATCAGCCTATGAAGCATGTTTGAAAGAAGAGTTATTGGAACAGGGCTTATCTGTAGAACACCAAAAGCCTCTAGCCCTTTTTTACAAAAATGTACATTTAGACTGTGGATATAGATTAGATCTTTTGGTAGAAAACACCGTAATAATTGAGCTTAAAACAGTAGACCATCTGCAAGATATTCACACGGCTCAAATGATTACTTACTTAAAACTATCAAAAAAATCCACAGGTTTACTTTTAAATTTTAATACCAAAAGCCTCAAAAACGGCATCAAACGAGTAGTATACACACACCACAACTAATACAACCAAAGCGAACACAGTACAAAAACTACAACAACAACTACTACAACAACAACAACAAAATACTCCGCGCAACTCCTTATCCTCTAAGTAACACTGCGCTCCTAACTACAACTACAACTACAACTACTACTACTACTACGACTATGACCACAACAAAAAAAAAACTCCGCGCAACTCCTTATCCTCTAAGTAACACTGCGCTCCTAACAACAAAAACTACTACTACTACCACAACAACTACAACCAAAAAAACTCCGCGCAACTCCTTATCCTCTAAGTAACTCTGCGCTACTAACTACTACTACTAAGCGCTACTAAAGCCAACTACAACCAAAAAATGACTCCCATGAAAACCGCCCTCATCACCGGAATCACCGGACAAGACGGATCGTACTTAGCAGAATTGCTCCTCGAAAAGGGCTACATGGTACATGGAATCAAACGCAGAGCCTCGTCTTTCAACACGCAGCGCATTGACCACATCTACCAAGATCAGCATACAGAGAAACTCAACTTCAAATTGCACTATGGTGATTTAACGGATTCGACGAACATCATCCGCATCATTCAAGAAGTGCAACCAGACGAAATTTACAACCTGGGCGCGATGTCCCACGTGAAAGTTTCCTTTGACTCTCCGGAATACGTGGCGAATGTCGATGGACTCGGAACACTACGCATCCTTGAAGCAGTTCGCATCCTCGGACTCGAAAAGAAAACCCGCATCTACCAAGCATCTACATCAGAGCTTTACGGTGGATTGCCAGAAAATAAAAACGACAAAGGATTCTACGATGAAAATTCACCGTTTTATCCACGTTCACCCTACGGTGCAGCCAAGATCTACGGATTCTGGATCACCAAAAACTACCGCGAGGCATACGGCATGTTTGCCTGCAACGGCATTTTATTCAACCACGAGTCTCCGCGCCGTGGCGAAACCTTCGTGACCCGCAAGATTACCATGGCTACAGCGGCCATCGCTTTGGGCAAACAAGAATGCCTGTATTTAGGCAACCTCAACGCATTGCGCGACTGGGGACATGCCAAGGATTACGTCGAAGCGATGTGGCGCATCTTGCAACAGGACAAACCAGAAGACTTCATCATCGCCACTGGAAAAACAACCAGCATCCGTGATTTCGTACGCATGGCCTTCCAAGAAATTGGCGTAAGCCTCGCATTCGAAGGCAGCCAAGAAAACGAGATAGCGAAAGTGGAATCATGCACGAATCCAGCTTACCAACTCGAAATTGGCAAAGTAGTCGTTCGTGTGGACCCAAGTTATTATCGTCCGACAGAGGTTGATTTGCTTTTGGGCGATCCGACGAAGGCGAAGACGCAGCTGGTATGGGAACCGGAATACGATTTGGCAGGGTTAGTAAGGGAGATGGTGGCTAGTGATTTAGCACAAATGTGCTAAATTTAATGTGCCAAATCTAATGTGCTCTAATCTGCCAATGTGCCAATGTGCCAATGATTTGTGCGCTTCGCTTGAGGATTAATGTTAGTAGAAGAAATAGCACACGAAACACGAAATAAGTACGATTCACATAAACTGAGAATGACCCTGAAGGGGTCAAATTTCACTACTAAAAACGATACCACGATAAACCACAACCCTGTAGGGGTTGAATTTTAAAAAAAAACACTGTAGGCGCAGGGCATGCCCTGCGCCTACAAAGATAGAATTGGAATCTTCGCTTGCGAGGAGCCAACAGCTACCCATTAGCACATTAGCTCATTGAAACTACCAAAATTGTCAATCTTTTCTAAAAAATATCAATAACAACTATTCCCAAGCAACTCCAAACAACAACATTTCGTTAATTTTGCACACTCCAAAAATTTTCGACAACAATGCGCATTAAAAATCTCTTCAACTCACACATTGAATATTTACGATTTTGTTTAGGGAAGCGCTTTGTTAAAGTAGCACACTATTTTCTTTTCGTTCTGCTCATTTACATTCTCATCGAATGGCAGCACGAGAACAACCTTTACCGCAACATCGGACAAGCAGCGCGCATACATGCTGCAAATACGGACGATACTAGTGTAGTAAAGGAAGCGATGACTTCCATCAACGACATCATGCAAAGCAGGCATGACTTGTTCCGAGATCAGGAGAAACATAGCTGGAAACAAACGGTCTTTCAGTCAGCGGACATTGACCTCATGTACGGATCAGGAGCCTGCGGGGGATACTCGAAAGTCTTGGCACGTACCCTACAATTGCAAGGACTCGATGTACGCATCGGACAATTGAAGACCTTAAAGTTCGGATACGGTGGACACATCATCATCGAGTATTACTCCGAAACTTTGAACAAATGGGTCTTCGTGGATCCGCTCTTTAGACTGGTGGTCCGACAAAAAAATGGCGATTGGGCCGGGGTGAAAGAAGTAGCCAAACACTATGACCGATACCAAACCCAAATGCCCGCTGAATTTAATGCACGATATAAATTCAACAACGTTCGCTACACCAATTGGGATAAATGGGGCGGCATCGCGAAACCCTATTACGCCCTCGCCAAACTCTTCAAAGGAGAACGCTACGCGGATACGATTTGCTTGAGAATGTATGATTTGAGCACGTTTCCGGTGTTGTTTTGGAGTGTTGAAATAGTTTACTTGGTCCTTTTAGGAATAGGTTATTGGCGTTGGAAACGCGGGTAATGTGCTAATGTGCCAATGTGCTAGTCTGCTAATGATTTGTACGCTCCGCCGCGGCGGAGCAGTGTGGGATTTTTTAAATCGATAACGCATTCGGTCCAAAAGTTTAATAACAGGTTTTTCGGAATTTTTTGCTCCGCCGCGGCGGAGAGAGTACAGAATCAGAACGTAGAGCGAAAACACACAATAAAAAGCAATTCTTGAAAATTCGCGGAATTCGTGGCAAAAAAAACAAACTCCGCGCAACTCCTGAAACTCAACCAAACTCCGCGCTAGTAAGCCGTGAGCAAAGCGAACAACAAATATAGTCGAACAACAAAATACAAAATCCTCCTACGCTGAAGCTACGGCGGATGTCACCTATCTGAGCATAGCGAGGAGCCAATAGTAACAAATTAGCACATCGGCACTCCGCCGCGGCGGAAGCAAATTAGCAGATTAGAACCCTGAAGGGGTCAAACCTGGATACAATAAACGAATAACAAACCATGTCACCCAATGAAATAGTCATTTATCAGTCAGAAAATCTATCTGCTCATATTGATGTTCTGATTGAAGACGAAACAGTTTGGCTTACTCAATTACAAATGGCAGAGTTATTTCAAACCACAAGAAATAACATTACATTACACATTGGAAATATTTTTAAAGAACAGGAATTAGAGGCAATTTCAGTTAGTAAGGATTACTTACATACTGCCTCCGATGGTAAAAAGTATAAAACAAAGCTATACAACCTCGATGTCATAATATCGGTTGGTTATAGAGTGAAGTCCAAAACGGGTACACAATTTCGCATTTGGGCAACAAATACATTAAAAACGTATTTGTTGAAAGGGTATGTTATTGAGGATAGAATAGATAGTATCGAAAAAAAACTATTCGAACATGATACTAAAATCAAATTATTACTCAACACTAATTTACCGCCAAACCAAGGGATTTTTTTTGACGGTGAAGTTTTTGACGCCTATGTTTTTGTAACCAAGTTAATTAAATCAGCAAAGAAATCAATTGTACTAATTGATAATTATTGCGATGAAACAATTTTAACATTACTATCAAAAAGACAAGACAAAGTAAAAGCAAGTATCTACATAAATAAATTAGATGCCGCTTTTCAGCTTGACATAGAAAAACATAATTTGCAATATGCAGCTATTGATGTTCACCTATTTAAAAAGGCACATGACCGATTTTTAATACTTGATCATAAAGAAGTCTATCACATTGGAGCTTCGTTAAAGGATTTAGGAAAAAAATGGTTTGCTTTTTCAAAATTGAATATTGATAGTAAAGAAATCATTTCAAGATTAGCAGCTCAACCTCAACAGTAAACAAAAGTGGCTTGATCCCCAACAACGAATATCTTTACCTGTACAAGAAATAAAACAATAAACTGAGAGCGACCCTGAAGGGATTGAAAATCAGAGCTGAGAATCAGAACGTAGAGCGAAAACACACAATAAAAAGCAATTCTTGAAAATTCGCGGAATTCGTGGCCAAAAAACAAACTCCGCGCAACTCCTGAAACTCAACCAAACTCCGCGCTAGTAAGCCGTGAGCAAAGCGAACAACAAATATAGTCGAACAACAAAATACAAAATACTCCTACGCTGAAGCTACGGCGGATGTCACCTATCTGAGCGTAGCGAAGATTTGGGCATGACCCCATTAGCACATTGGCACACTAGCACATTAGCACATTGAAAACCATCAACGAACAAACGATTAACCCCGCCCCAGAATGGGACCTCATCATCGAGCCCCAAACTTCCCTCTTCGAACTCCACCTCAAAGACGTCTGGCGTTACCGTGACCTTCTTTGGTTATTGGTGAAGCGAGATTTCGTATCGTTTTACAAGCAGACGATTCTAGGACCCTTGTGGTTCTTCATTCAGCCCTTGTTTACGACGATCATCTTTACGTTTATCTTTGGGAACTTGGCAGGACTCAGTACAGACGGACTTCCACAGCCTTTGTTTTACATGGCTGGGATTACCGCTTGGAATTACTTTGCGGATTGTTTGACCAAGACATCGACCGTATTCCGGGACAATGCCAATATTTTCGGGAAGGTTTATTTTCCGCGTTTGATCATGCCCTTGAGTATTGTGGTGAGTAACCTCGTACGCTTTGCGGTGCAGATGATCTTGTTCTTTATGATGGTCGGCTATTACGCGTTTACAGGTGCGGACTTCCACATGAATGTGTACGTATTACTTTTCCCAGTTCTTGTTTTAATGATGGCCCTGCTCGGACTCGGACTCGGACTCATCATCACAGCGATGACCACCAAATACCGCGACTTAGCTTTCTTGATCACCTTTGGAGTACAACTGATGATGTACGCCACGACAGTCATCTACCCACTCAGCGCGGCACCAGCGAAATACAAATGGCTCATTGAACTCAATCCGATGACTGGAATCATTGAGGCTTTTCGTTTTGGGTTTTTAGGACAAGGGGAGTTGACTATGAGTACATTGGGTTACTCGGTGATCGTGACACTGGTATCTTTGGTATTAGGAGTGGTCATATTTAATAAGACGGAGAAGACGTTCGTAGATACTGTATAAATTCATAGTCTGCTTAACAAATAATTAATTTTTATAAACACAAAAAACAATATGGGAATAATATCTTCTAAGAATTTTGTCTACAGGGGAATTCCTCAAGAATTGGTATTAGCTATTAGGGATCATTTTCAAATCACTGATTTTATTGAAACTGGTACATATATGGGTGATACAGCAAAATGGGCAGCAAAATATTTTGACAGAGTAATTACCTTTGAAGCATCAAGTGAAGTTTATTTAGAATTACAAAAAAATGAATTACCAACAAATTGTAAAGCTATACTTGGAGACTCTTCACAATTAATTCAAAATTATATAAATAGAGATTCAATTTACTATTTGGATGCTCATTATTCTTCAGGAAATACATTCAATTCATATCCCTTGTTAAACGAGATTAAAGAAATTAACAAAAAAGGATTTAATGACTTTATCATAATAGATGACGCAAGATTTGTATTGAGTAAATGGAATAATGAAAGATACTGTACACTTACAGAATTGTTAAATGAACTTTCCAAGAAAGATAGATATTCTATTGTTTTTGACGATATGATAATTTCTGTTCCAAGTTACTCTAAGGACCTTTTAGATGATTACACAAATAGAAAATCTAATGTTTATTGGAAAATATTTTTGGTAGGTGAACCTTTAGGTTTAATCGAAAAATTAAAAAAAATAGTTCCTTCTGGTATAAAACAATTTCTTAAAAAAATAATAAATTAATTTTCTCTAAAATTCATCGTCAAAATGGCTATCAAAGTGGAAAACCTCTCCAAAATCTACCGTCTCGGTGAAATAGGCACGGGAACAATTTCGCGTGATTTGGAACGTTGGTTTAAGACACGTGTATTAAAACAGGAAGATCCTTTTTTGAAAATAGGTGAAACTAATGATCGCGCATACAAGGGGCAATCCAATATTGTTTATTCTCTAAAAGACATCAATTTCGAAATAAAACAGGGTGAAGCTGTTGGCATCATCGGCAGTAACGGCGCAGGTAAAAGTACACTTTTGAAAATCCTTTCTCGTGTAACCACACCTACCATTGGAAAAATCAATATCAAAGGTCGTGTGGCTTCTTTATTAGAGGTTGGAACCGGTTTTCACCCAGAGCTTACTGGCCGTGAAAACATTTACTTAAACGGTGCCATACTAGGTATGCGCAAACGTGAAATTGACCGAAAATTAGATGAAATCATTGACTTCTCTGGCGTTGAGCGATACATTGATACACCAGTGAAGCGTTATTCTTCGGGTATGTACGTTCGCTTGGCTTTTGCAGTTGCGGCGCATCTTGAGAGTGAAATCCTCATTGTAGATGAAGTACTCGCGGTAGGTGATGCGGAGTTTCAGAAAAAGTGCTTGGGCAAGATGGGGCAAGTAAGTTCTGGTGAGGGGCGAACTATTTTATTTGTAAGCCATAACATGGCTGCTATAAGTACATTATGTAAACAATCAATAGTTTTAAATAACGGTGGAGTCGATTTTATTGGTAAAGTAAATGAGGCTATAGACCATTATATTTGCTCTTCGAGAATAAATACAGGTTCAGTAGTTCTCAAAGATGTAAAGCACCATAAGTGTTTGTTCTCAAAACTATTATTCTTAGAAATTTTAGATGAGAACAATATGATTACTAATACGCTTTTTATTGGCAAGCCTTTTAAATTGAAAATTGGATTTGAATTGTTTGAGGATATTCAAAACCTAGAAATAGGGTTTTGCATAAACAATAGGCAAGGGGTTACATTGGTGGGTTTTGTTAGCCCTTGGGAAAATTTTATTACAAACTTTAAAAGAGGTAATCATTTCGTAGAATGTACAGTACCGTTTTTACAAACATTTCCAGGCACCTACAACATTACAGTTTGGATTAAGAGAATAGGGGAGAGTATTGATGACGAAGTTGAACATGCACTTGATTTCGAAGTATTGAGTAGAGATTTGAATGGAGCCACAACTTATTTTGAGAAATATGCTGAGTTAAATATGTATCAAAGCTCCAATTGGAAATCAATTTAAATTTAATGAAGAAAATAGCAAAGCGACTTTCAAATGTTTATAGCCTTCTAAGAGATTGGGCAATAATTTTCTATTTATTTAGAATTACCAAAGACACAAGAAATACTCAAACACCTGTAAAATTTAAACATTGGTTTGTGCAGAAAATTATTGGAAAAAACCGTGAGGCTTACTGGCCAGTTCATCCAAATAGCGTTGTAAGAGGTGCTAAAAATATTTTTGCTGGAGTCGAAACATCCCCAGGATATGAAAGCGGTTGCTACATACAAGCAATTAATTCAATTTATATCGGTGACTACACACAAATTGCCAGTAATGTAGGAATTATTTCGGCAAATCATTCTTCAAAAGATTTAAGAATACAGGTATCAGGAAAGCCTATTCGTATTGGTAAATATTGTTGGGTGGGGATGGGTGTAATTATTTTACCCGAGGTTGAATTAGGTGATTTTACAATTGTCGGTGCAGGTTCGGTTGTTACTAAATCTTTTCCAGAAGGCTATTGTATTATTGCAGGTAACCCTGCAAAAAAGATAAAGCAATTAACAAGAGAAGAATGTGTAATGCATAAAAGCGAAAATGAATACAATGGATTTTATCGTTCATCTGATAAATTCAAAAAATATAGTAGAAAGTATTTAAACATAGAAATATCTAATTATGAATAGTGACTATCAACAATGTTCTAAGTGTGTTATGGATTCAATAGGAGACTCCAAAATACAATTTGATGAAGGTGGAGTTTGTAATTATTGTAGGGAATTTGAAAAATTAAAAAATGCATTGGTTGTTGAAGGTAATGCGGCAAAGAAAATGCTGGAGGAAAAGTGTCAAGAAATAAAGTTGTCGGGAAAAAATAAACAGTATGATTGTATTTTAGGATTAAGTGGAGGTGTAGACAGTAGCTACCTTGCATTAATTGCTAAGCAACAAGGATTAACACCTTTGTGTATACACTTTGATAATGGATGGAATTCCGAAATGGCTGTTAAAAACATTGAAAACATAGTTAAAAAACTAGGTTTTGATTTAACCACATTCGTTATAAATTGGGAAGAATTTAAGGATCTGCAACGTGCTTATTTGGAGGCGGGAGTTATCGATATAGAAGCAATTACGGACCATTCGATTTTCGCAAGTATTTATAAACTAGCATTTAAATCC